>ERZ1106915.373-NODE-373-length-69492-cov-11.248556_pt1 | contig 69492 bp, 60 predicted proteins | sample MGYA00403653_ERZ1106915 | MGnify/ENA primary metagenome ERZ1106915 (study PRJEB35170, sample SAMEA104062404) | human gut metagenome | biome: human gut; feature: human-associated habitat; material: faeces | place: Denmark | collected 2012-06-06 ...
GAAGGGTCCTTGCCAAGTTCCCTACCTATCTCAGTAAATGAAGCTCGTTCTCTTAAGCGAACTTCTATTGTGGTTCTTTCATCAAGAACCAGATGTGCATTCTTACTCATAATCGAACTTCCCGTCATTTTTCTCCTCCAGCGCCTTTATCATATGGTAGGTAAACTCATTGTACGGTGCCGGAATTCCCAGTTCACGCCCCATGCGCACCACCGCGCCGGCGAACATGTCCACTTCCGTGTGCCGCCCCGCATCCAGATCCTGCAGCGTGGAATAGCGCGCCCGATCCCGCACCTTACTGCCGAAGGTGGATGAGGTATCAGCCTTGTCAAAATCGATCCCCTTTTTCTCCGCGATCCGGTCCACCTCTTCCCGCAGCCGGTCCCGCAAAAATGCCACATGCTCACTGTCACGGTAGGCGCCTACCCCGCATCCCACCATCGCCTGTGCCTGGTTGTTCGGCACGTTGAGCCGGAATTTGCTCCAGATCTCCGTGAGGATGATGTCTGTTGCACGGTAGTGCAGCCCTGTATCCGCGAAAAGATCATTCAGCGCCTCAATGCGTCCGGTGCCTCTGCTAAGATCCGCTTCTCCATATACAATACCGATGGTCGTCTCCGGATCGAATACCACCTGATTGCCCTTTCGCTCCGAGGCAACCTTGATCAATGAATGGACAATTTGGGACGGATCAATGACCTCTCCGATGATCTCCTCGCTGTCCACGCCGTTCATCAGACTCATCACTGTCGTGTGTTCACCGACCACGGTCTGAATATCGCCGAGTGCCGGGTGAAGCGCCTGATACTTGGTGGCAACGATTAAAAGATCGACACCGGAAGCCTCCTCCGGCGTCCTGACCACAGGGTGATACACCTGCCCGTTAATGACAAAGCCGTCCCTCTCATAGCGCGCCTTCCGCTCTCCCGATGCGACTACGCACAGATCAATCTCTTTCTTTTTTGCAAGCCCCCACATGACATACGAACCCACTGCTCCTGCGCCAAGAATGGCAACCGACTGATATTTCATTGCTTTAACCCTCTTTCTCTTGATACCCGCTTATTTATTTCCTCACTCCGCTAATTATGAAAGCAGAAAATATTCCACATAAACTTTGCCAAAGATCAACACGGTAGCTGCAACGATCAGCACAATCAATCCGAAAACGGCAATCTCCTTTAACATGCTGTGTTCTTTCTCAAAAGAGTCATTTTCTTCCTGGTCGATCACTTCCACATTATCCATTTTCATTCTTTGATGATCTGCAACATTTCCATCCGTCTGACTTTGATCTACGGCCCACAGAAAATCTTCTTTTGCGCGGGCTGCATGCATACTTTCCTCTGTCTGCCATTGATCTACAGCCCGCGGGGAATCTTCTTTTGCGCGGGTGGCATGCATGCTTCCCTCTGTCTGTCTTCGATATACAGCCAGCGGATCCGAGATATGCATGATCTTACTCCGGAACTCGAAAAGCCATAAGACATCTTCTTCACTGCAGGGATAATCCTCAAACGAACCTTCCTCGTGTGCCATCTGATTCCTTATATGTCTTAGTTCTCTAAGCCTGTCATATGTCTGATTCCATTCTGGAATCCTGTTTCTCTGCATGACCGGAACAGTCATCATATCATTCAGATAACATGTAACGCCGCCGCTGTTTTTACCGTACATTTCCGAGCAAAGTTTATCCAGCTTTTTATATTCATCAAAGAAAATGATATTTGTATTCTCCGGCACGTTTTGTACCCCCTACTTCTTCTCCCGCAGCTTTTTCAGATATGCATTCTTCACTTCATTCTCATGCCGGAGTCTTCCGATCTCATCCTTCAGATACTGCACATACTCTCTTGTCAACTTCACGCCGCCCCGGACCGCCACATCCTCATGCTGCTCCATCTCATCCAGCCACTGCTGCAGCGATTTATCCCGAATATCATTAAATGTCGTATCTTCCTTAAAAAACATCGCTCTCTCCATTCCCCGCATCATTTTCTGCGCCTTCACTTCTTCCGGCTCAGGCCTCATCATTTTTCCACGCATCTGTATTTCCAGCTCAGACCACACCACGCTTCCGCGCATCTGTACTTCCAGCTCAGAGCGCATCATTTTCCCGCGCACCCACATCTTCCAGTTCCAACCGCATCAGCACGAGTTCCTGCCATCTGCCGTCGCGTGTCAGAAAGCCCCGCGGATTTCTTCCATATTCCACAAACCCGTACTTCTTATACAGTCTCACTGCGGTCTCATTTTCACCGACCACCTCAAGTTCCAGCTGCCGGAATCCGGCTTTTTTCGCGCAGTCAATGCAGGCGCCGGTCAGCGCCGCGCCGATTCCCTGTCCCCAGTATTCCCGCAGGATACTGATTCCGAAATCCGCGCGGTGCCTTAGCTTCTCGCGTGTACTAAGCGCATGGTTTCCCGCCGATCCCACGAGGATGCCATCCACAAATGCACAGATCTCAATCTCCGTGCGGCTCGCCTTTTGCGCGGCAAGCCGTTCTTCCATGTCCTCCACCGAGTGCGTCCCTTCGTCCGCATACGTTGTCAGAAAATCTGTCTCCGCGTGTGCCTGTGTAAAATAATGCAGAAACGCCGCCGCATCCGCCCGTTCCGCATTTTTCAAAAGACATTTTCTTTGATCTTTTAAGCTGATCTCCCGGTAATATAACATATTGCTCCTCTCCCGCTTTTGCGCAGCAAGCCGTTCATCAAACCTCATTTGTCACCGAGTATAGCACACTCCTACGCAAAAAGAAAGAACGCACTCCTGGACACATCAGAACCTACTTTGCTGCACACGCACGTAATTCTGCAATCTGCTTCTCCGTCAGCGGTACCGTCTGAGAATTGTCATCACAGGTGTTCCTGTTTTCCACAATTAAACTTGTGTCTGTTATCCTTTCTTCCATGCGAGCCACAATCGCATTCACTTTTTTATCTCCACATCCATCTCTCTCTCCTTTCCCTCCACAAAAAACTGCCCTGTTTTTCTATTTTTATTAGTAAGAAAACAGGGCAGTCCCATACACAGTCTTCTGTTCCTTGTTGCAGTACGCCATGTGCATGTCATTGTAGTACAGTTCAATTTCGGAAAACACCGGGTACACGGTAACTTTTCCGGTCCCCGTCCCATCCTCCGTTTCCACTCTCTTCCCGTCTGATCAGGTCTCATCCAAACAATATTTTTCATCTGTTCTAAATCATGGTATACTGGATTGCAGCGTAAAGCAACAACAAATCCGCGCAGATGCACAAAGGAAGTTTATTATATGAAACGAATCGATTTTGAACATGGAACCATTACCGGAAATATTTTAGGCGCTGCCCTTCCGATGCTGGTCGCACAGCTCTTAAGCCTGCTCTACAATATTGTAGACCGGATCTATATTGCCCGCATCCCGGATGTCGGCACCACAGCGCTCGGCGCCGTCGGACTCTGTTTTCCGATCATTGTCATCATCACCGCCTTCAGCAATCTTTTCGGCAGCGGCGGTGCCCCGCTTTTCTCAATCAGCCGCGGCGGCGGAGATACAAAAAAAGCCGGTCAGATCATGAATACCTCATTTACCATGCTGTGCGCCGGCGCTCTGGTGCTGATGGCAGCTGGTCTGCTGTTTGCAGCGCCAATTCTTAAGTTGTTTGGTGCCTCGGATGCCGCCCTGCCGTACGCCTATCCTTACCTGATGATCTATCTGCTCGGAACACTGCCGTCCATGATTGCCACCGGTATGAACCCCTTTATCAACGCGCAGGGCTACTCTGTCGCCGGCATGCTCTCGGTTGCCATCGGCGCCGTGACCAATTTTCTCCTGGATCCGCTTTTTATATTTGTCTTTCATCTGGGAATCACCGGTGCCGCACTTGCCACCGTTCTCTCCCAGACGCTGTCCGCGCTCTATGTGATCCGCTTTCTACACCGGCGCGCGGAATATAAGGTGCGGCTGCTGCGCCCGGCTGAGTGGAAATCCAGTCTGGTCGAAGCAAAAAACATTATAAGCCTCGGCACCGCCGGATTTATCATGCAGCTCACGAACAGTCTGGTATCCATTTTCTGCAACAATGTCCTCGGTGCAACCGGCGGTGACGTCTACATCTCCGTCATGACCATCATCTCAAGCGTCCGGCAGATGGTGGAAACACCGATCTACGCGATCAATGAGGGAACCTCGCCGATCTTAAGTTACAATTACGGTGCGAGACGGCCGGGCCGCGTGCGAAAAGCGATCCTGACCCTCGCCCTCCTGATTCTGCTCTATACCGCCGTCATGTGGAGCAGCATCATCCTTGCCCCGCGGATGCTGATCGGTATTTTCAGTTCGGATGCCGCACTGGTTGCTGACGCCATTCCCGCATTAAAGCTTTACTTTGCCGCATTTATTTTCATGGATCTGCAGTACATCGGACAGACCGTCTTCAAATCCCTGAATAAGAAGAAGCACGCCATCTTTTTCTCCCTGCTGCGCAAAGTATTCATCGTCGTGCCGCTGACCTATCTTCTTCCCTATGCTTTGGGCATGGGAACAGACGGTGTCTTTGCCGCAGAACCGGTATCAAACGTCATCGGTGGAAGTCTATGCTTTATAACAATGTTGTCTACAGTGCTGCCAGAATTAAAGCGGATGGAAAAAGAAGCGTAGCACGCTTCCTCCCTGCTGTCTTTGTAATCACACACACTGCATTCATCTCTTATGCTTCCTCGTACTCCGCAAGCTCTGTCTCCGTCTCAAGCATCCGCTCCAGCAGGCTGTCCTGGTTGGCTTCCTCCGCATCCACAGCGCTCTGCAGTTCCATCAGCTTCGGATAATCGCTTGCAAGCGCCGGGTCTAACATCTGCATCTGAAGCTCCGCCAGCTTCTCCTCGCTCTCCGCAAGCATCCGCTCATACTTTTCCTTCTGGCGCTGCAGCCGGGAGCGCACCTTGCCCGGGTTGTAATAGGCCTTCTTGTCAAAAACATCCGAGAGCGTCGGAACACTGCCGGCATCCGCCGTTCCTCCCGCATCGGCTTCCTGTCCTGCGGCACTTCCCGCGTTTCTCCCCGCAGCGCTTCCCATTCCCGCTGCCATGCCGCCTGTTCCTTTGCTTCCCGCGTTCTGCCCTGCGGTATTTCCCGCATTCACTGCCACGCCAGCTGCACACTTCTGCTTCTCTGCGAGGTATTCCTCATAATTCATCGCATACTGCCTCACGGCGTCCCCGGAAAATTCCAGAATACCCGTGGCGATCCTGCTGATAAAATAGCGGTCGTGCGACACAAACAGCACCGTGCCTTCGTACTCGTGCAGCATCTGCTCTAACGCTTCTTTTCCGATAATGTCCATATGGTTCGTCGGCTCATCCAGGATCAGAAGATTCGGTCTGGTCTGAAGCATTTTGCACAGTGCGAGACGCACCTTCTCCCCGCCGGAGAGCTGCCCCATTTTTTTCTCCACATCCTCCCCGGAAAATAAAAAGCCACCGAGCGCGCTGCGCATCTCCTCGCGCAGGTACCCCGGATACGCTGCCCAGAAATTCTCAAGCACGGTCTGCTGGGGCGGTGCCTGCTCCATCACCGCTTTCTGCTGGTCAAAATACCCCCACTCCACGTTCTGCCCGAATTTGAAGCTGCCGCCAAGTGCCGGCAGTTCTCCGATCAGCGTCTTTAATAATGTAGATTTTCCCTTGCCGTTCTCCCCGATGACCGCCAGACGCTCCTTTTTCTGCAACAAAAAGGACACATCCGCCAGCGGTGCATCATAGCCGATGGAGAGATCTTTTGCCTGAATCACATTGGTGTAGCTCTCGATACGCGGCGTATACCGCCCGTGAAATGCGCGCGTGTCAAAGCGTCTCGGCTTCTCAATCTTCACCATGTGTTCGATCGCCATGCGTTTTGAGCGCGTCGCCGCCACCTTGGTCGGTGTGTTCTTCCACTTTTCAATCCAGTCCGTCAGCCGTTTGATCTCTTTTTGCTGCTCCTCGTAATCCTTCTCCTGCTTGATAAGATCTTCCTGCTTGCGCTGCATGAAATATGTGTAATTTCCCGGATAACGCTTCATCTCGTGATACTCGATCTCATAGGTCACATCCGCCACCTTATCCAGAAACATCCGGTCATGCGACACAATCACGACCGCTTTGTCGTAGCCCTTCAGATAATTTTCCAGCCACTCGATTGTCGGCAGATCCAGATGGTTTGTCGGCTCGTCGAGCAGCATAATATCCGGACGCGTCAGAAGCAGCTTTATAAACGCCACTTTCGTCTGCTGCCCTCCGGAAAAACTGCCGATCGGACGCCGCAGATCCTCCAGTGCGAATCCGAACCGCTGGAACATCGTCTCCATATCTCTTCGCCAGGAATATCCCCTCATCGCCTCCATCTGCTTCTGCAGTCTGTCGTACTCTCGCAGAAGTGCCCCGTCCGGCGCAGTCCCCTTTGTCTCTGCCGCCGTCTTCATCTGTTCCTCCAGCTCTTTCATGCGCTCCTCGCAGGCAAACACAGGAGCAAAAACTTTTTTCAGCTCATCCTCCACAGTCACCTCCGCGTCCACAAAGTTGACCTGCCGCAGGAACCCGATCTCCTGTCCGCCCGCCATCGTGATGCCGCACTCCTCGTCACTGTCTGGGTTGCTCATCTCTATATCCCCGGCAATCAGCTTTAGCAAGGTCGTCTTTCCACAGCCGTTGCGCCCCACAATCGCAATTTTTTCCCTGTCGTGTACCTCAAAATTGACGTCCCGCAGGATCACGTCCCCACCGAACTGGACGCGTGCATGTCTGATCTGATACCTCATAATTAAAACCCACTTCTTTCTATATTACAGTGCAAAAGCCACGGCTGTCTGCCGCGGCCTCTCTTTTCCATGGAACTTCATATCTCTGCCGATAAACTCCTGTTTTGAACTCTTTTGGATTATACCGAATCCCTTCTGCACTGTCAACGCCTCCCGCCGCAGGTTCCCCCTCTTTTCCTCTCCCATTTATATACAGAATTTGCTAAAATTTTAACAATTTTTTATTGATTTTATGAGTTAACTATGTATAATTATGGTAGGGGAAGTTGGCAAATTCCAGCATCCCGGAAAAGATATCGTAAAGCCTGCTATCCGCAGGTGTTTACCATATAAATATGAAAGGAAAGAGGTTTAATAAGATGGCAACAATCGATTTAAGCAAGTACGGTATTACCGGAACCACAGAAGTTGTGTACAATCCTTCTTATGAGATGTTATTTGAAGAGGAGACCAAACCGGAGCTGGAAGGCTACGAAAAAGGACAGGTCAGCGAGCTGGGTGCAGTGAACGTTATGACCGGTATCTATACAGGTCGTTCTCCAAAAGACAAATTCATCGTTGTAGATGAGAACTCCAAGGACACTGTATGGTGGACCTCCGATGAGTATAAGAATGATAACCACCCGGCTACCCAGGAAGCCTGGAATGCAGTAAAGGACATCGCTATCAAAGAGCTCTCCAACAAGAGACTTTTCGTAGTTGATGCATTCTGCGGTGCAAACAAAGATACCCGTATGGCTATCCGTTTCATCGTTGAGGTAGCTTGGCAGGCACACTTTGTAACCAACATGTTCATCAAGCCAACCGCTGAGGAGCTTGAGAACTTCAAGCCGGATTTCGTTGTATACAACGCTTCCAAGGCAAAAGTTGAGAACTACAAAGAGTTAGGTCTGAATTCCGAGACTGCTGTTATGTTCAACATCACAAGCAAAGAGCAGGTTATCGTTAACACCTGGTACGGCGGAGAGATGAAGAAAGGTATGTTCTCCATGATGAACTACTTCCTTCCGCTCAAGGGTATGGCTTCCATGCACTGCTCTGCAAACACAGACTTAAACGGCGAGAATACCGCTATCTTCTTCGGTCTTTCCGGTACAGGTAAGACAACACTTTCCACAGACCCGAAGCGTCTTCTGATCGGTGATGACGAGCACGGCTGGGATGACAACGGCGTATTCAACTTCGAGGGTGGATGCTATGCCAAGGTTATCAACCTTGACAAGGATTCCGAGCCGGATATCTACAATGCAATCAAACGTAACGCACTTCTTGAGAACGTTACTCTGGATGCAAACGGCAAGATCGATTTCGCAGACAAGAGCGTAACCGAGAACACCCGTGTATCTTACCCGATCGATCACATTCAGAACATTGTTCGCCCGATCTCTTCTGCACCGGCAGCAAAGAACGTTATCTTCCTGTCCGCAGATGCATTCGGCGTACTTCCGCCAGTATCTATCCTGACACCGGAGCAGACACAGTACTACTTCCTGTCTGGATTCACAGCAAAGCTTGCTGGTACAGAGCGCGGTATCACTGAGCCGACTCCTACTTTCTCCGCTTGCTTCGGACAGGCATTCCTTGAGCTGCATCCGACCAAGTACGCTGAGGAGCTTGTTAAGAAGATGGAGAAGAGCGGTGCTAAGGCATATCTTGTTAACACAGGATGGAACGGCACAGGCAAGCGTATCTCCATTAAGGATACCCGTGGTATCATCGATGCCATCTTAAACGGCGCCATCAAGACTGCTCCGACCAAGACGATTCCATACTTCAACTTCGAGGTTCCGACAGAGCTTCCGGGTGTTGATTCTGGAATCCTTGATCCGCGTGATACCTACGCAAATGCTTCCGATTGGGAGACAAAGGCTAAGGATCTGGCTGCAAGATTCGTTAAGAACTTCGCAAAATACGAAGGCAACGATGCCGGTAAGGCACTTGTATCTGCTGGTCCGCAGGCATAATTGCTGCGAACAATCCGCCTAAGAATCATAAAAGAAGGGGCTGCCGCATAAAGCGGTCAGTCCCTTTTTACGTGGTAAGTACTATAATGGAAAACAGATCATGCCTTTCGATTTCAGATGGAAATGTAGCTGGAACATTCGTTGAAAAAAATGCGTACATTTCTTCCTGTCGGATTTTTGCATCGGATTCCGTGTCTCTTCCACGTTTTGACAATCCACGGAATGTGTCCGACAAACCGCAGACAATGAGCGGATTCCCTAGCGTCCCTAGCGGCACTGCTTCACAGACAATATAAAACCGCGCGAACCGAACTCGTCGTCATCAGCTATTCAAAACAGGGCAGATGCCGACTCAAACAGCGGCTTCGCGCGGTTATGTTCTATTCAGCAGTGCCGCAAGGGACACACGAGAATCCTAAAATTGTCTGCGGGTTGCGGACACACCCGTGGAGTGCTCAAAACTTGGAAAAACACGGATCATCACGGATGCAAAAACCGACGGGGTAGAAATGCCGCATTTTTTGATCCGAATTTCCAGATGCATTCCATCTGAAATCGAAGGATATGATCTTCTCTTTATAATATTACTTATCAAGTCAAAAAGGGGCTGCCCCATAAGCGGGCAGCCCCTCGTTTTACTGCATCTTAAAGTAATCAATACTGCTGACCAGCTCATCTGCGATCTCGCGGAGCTGCTCTGCACTGACATACACCTGCTTGAAAGTATCCACTACCTCTTCCGTCTCATCATATGTCTTCTTCGTGCTGTCCACATTGCCCTGCACGATTTCTGAGAGTTCACTCACCGCCTGCAGCACTTCATTTCTGGAATTTTCCAGATGTCCTGTGCTTTCTTTGATCTGACGGATACTCTGCATGGAGCTGCCGATCTGCGCGATTACCTCTTCCACTACCTTCTGCGTATCCTGCATGCTCGCGCTCTGGTTCATAATGATCTCCTGCATCTGCTGCATAATCTCAACCGCCTTTGCAGAATCCTCACTGAGTGTCTTCGCGGTCTCCTCGATCTCCTTGCTCGACTCATTCGACTGCTCGGAGAGCTTCTTGATCTGGTCTGCCACAACACCGAATCCTCTGCCGCTCTCTCCGGCTCTCGCCGCCTCAATCGAAGCGTTCAGGCTGAGAAGGTTCGTCTCCTCCGCAATCGACGTGATAAACGCGGTTGCCTCATGGATCTTCTGTACCGAATCGTTGGTCCGGTTCGTCTGCTCCTGCACTTCACCGATAATGCGTTCCACCTCGATATTGATGTTCCGCAGATTGTTGAGCGTCTCTGCCGCCTTCTCACTGGACTGCTGCATGGAAGCTGCATTGTCATCCAACAGTTCCACCTCTGCCGACGTCTCCGTAATATTCTCACCCATAATACGCATATGTTCCGATGTATTCTGGGAATTCTGTGCCTGTTCGGTGGAATTCTCCACAATCTGGTTGACTGCCATGCGCACATGATCCATGGTTCCGTTTGTCTGGTCTGCCGCTGTACCGAGCAGTTCGGACGCATCGAGCAGGCGTTTGGCATTCTGTGAAATCTCCTGGATAGTTGCCTTCATGGCATCCCGCAGCGTGATCGTCACGCGGGACAGATCACCGATCTCGTCGTGTCTCCCGAGCAGCTTGTCTTCTACCCAGACATTCAGATCGCCGTCCGCCACTTTTCCTACCACCTCAATACTGCTGCGGATATTGCGGCTCATTGAGGTTGCAAGCTTCATGCCGATCGCAATGCATAAGATCATCACAACGCATACCGCCATACTGATTGTTCCCAGAATCTTGTTGATCACGGCATCCTTTTCCTGCTTGTCCGTTCCCACAAAAATCATACCGATAATCTCATCGGTCGATCCGTTCTGATATACCGGTATAAAATATCCATAGTTCAAAGTGCCCTCGATCGACACCGCATGGCTGAAATAGGATTCGCCGCCCTGCAATACCTTTTCCACAATCCGGTCACCGGCCTTGGAATTCAAGATACGGTTCCCTCCTGCATCGACCGCCGACGTCATAATGCGGGTGTCTCCGTAGAAAAATGTGACATCCATGCCGGTATTGCCCTTGATGCGGTCTACCAGACTCTCGGACTTTGAAATATTATAGCTGCCTTTCCAGATATCCCCGTTACTGGTCTGCAGATAATCTCCCGTGTTCTGATCGTAGGCTGCGAGCGTGGCTGCCGCCGTTCCACGAAGCGCTTCCTCGATCTCCTCCAGCATGGCGCTCCGTACCATTGTGGTTGTCAAAAACATGGAAATCAACCCCAATATAATAACCGGTGCAATTGTAATTCCCAGAATCTTTTTCTTAATGTTCATACTAATCTCCATTTCGTCTGTGTATCTGCATATCGTTTTACGTCCTCTTGTTGCTTATTCCACAACATTCACCGTCTTAAAATACCAGTTGATTCCGCTGGTAATTGTCGCATCATCCAGCGTCTTACCCGCTTCTCCGACCGTCTCTCCGGTATTCGTCTCGATCACACCGTCAAATACACCATTCTGTCCCGAAAGGATCTGTTCCTTCGCCTCGTCTACCTTCTCCTGCGTGCCCTCCGCACAGAAATCCGCCAGATTGGTAAGACCGACCAAATTCTCGTTCATGCCTCCGTAATAGTTGCTTCCGTCCCAGGTTCCGTCAATCAGGCTCTGCACTGCCGCGGTATAGTAGGCACTCCAGTTCCAGATAACGCTGCACAGGCAGGCATCCGGCGCATTCTTGCTCATGTCGGAATTGTACCCGATGCTGTATACGCCACGTTCCTCTGCCAGTGTCTGCGGATACTCCGTATCACAGTGCTGGGCGATCACATCACAGTCCATATCGAGAAGTGTCTTTGCCGCATTCTCCTCCGCCTCCGGGTCATACCAGCTGTTCGTCACCTTGACGTAAACCTCTGCGTCCGGATTGACCGAATAGATACCGAGCGCGAACGCATCGATTCCGCCCGTCACCTCGGAGTTGCTGTTATCCATGGCAGCCACATAACCGATCTTGTTCGTCGTGGTATTCATTCCCGCCACAATACCACTTAAGTAGCGCGCCTGATAGATTCTGCCGAAATAGTTATTGAAATTCTTGCCGTTGCTCATATAACCGGTTCCATGGGAAAAATAAATATCCGGATATTTCTCCGCCATCTCCGCTGTCGGCTCCATGTAACCCCAGCTGGTCGTAAAGATAATGTTACAGCCCTCGTCGATACATTCCTGAATCGCCTGCTTTGTCGCATCCTCATCGGAATCTGGGACATTGATTTTCCGCACAATCTGATCGTCGGAAAGTCCGAGGTTCTGCTGCATTCCCTGAATTCCCAGATCATGCGTGTACGTGTATCCGCTTCCTTCTGCCGGGTCTGACAGATGGAGCACTCCCACCTTGATCTCGTCCTTCGGGATTCCCTCCGTCGCGGTCGTTGTTGCTGCCGACTCCGTCCCCGCTGTCTGCTGCAAGCTCTCCGCTCCGGCATTTGTAGCATAATCATCAATCTGCGTATCTGCACCGCAGCCGGCAAGCAGAAAACTTCCCACAGCTGCTGCAATCAGTCTGATCCATTTTTTTCTCATATCCGGTACTCTCTTTCTGTATGCTATTATCTGCCAACTTTTTACATCTGCCTTTATTATACACATTTTTTATTTTGTCATCAATAAATTTGTAAATTATTGGAAACATATCTGAATGGATCTTAAAATATTCTTTTTTGTAAAACATTTCTTACGGTATAAACAAAAAAAGCCTTCACAGTTCTGCCGCATTTACTGCCGGCGGCAAATCTGTAAAGACTTTTTTAAAATACATATTCAGTTAGCTCAAAAGATTCTGCATGCTCTTTAAGCTGATGACCAGCGTAGAGGTGTTATGCAGAAGCGCTGATGTGGTCGGCTGTAAAATGCCGCCGACTCCAAGCAGGATCAATCCGGTATTGAATCCGACAATCACGCGGTAATTCTTGCGAATCCGCTTCATCAGGCCGTCACTCAACAGCTTTAAGGTCACGATCTGATAGAGATCATCCGAGCTTACCATGATATCCGCGATCTCACGCGCAATCTCCGCACCGTCCGAAATCGCGATGCCGACATCCGCCGCAGAGAGTGCCGGGGAATCGTTGATGCCGTCTCCAACCATGATAACCTTGCGTCCGGCTGCCTTTTCACGCTCGACAAAACCGGCTTTATCCTCCGGAAGCACCTCGGAATAATACTCGTCCACACCGACGCGCTTTGCAATGGCGCTTGCCGTCCGCTCGCTGTCTCCCGTCATCATGACGATCTTCCTGATACCGGAGCGGCGCAGGGAATTGATGACTGCCTCCGCCTCCTCGCGGAGCGGATCTTCAATGCAGATCACGGCTGCAAGCTGTCCCTCGATGGCCAGATACAGATGGGAATACTCCTCCGGCAGGCTCCCGAACAGTTCCTTTGTGCCCGCAGGAAGGGCAGCTCCCTCATCCTCAAATACAAAATGATAGCTTCCGATCACGGCTTTCTTGCCGTTGATCGTTGTGGAAATACCATGTGCCACCACATACTCCACCTTGGAATGCATCTCCTCATGATCCAGACCTTTTTCCCTGGCTGCCGCAACAACCGCTTTTGCCATGGAATGCGGGAAATGCTCCTCCATGCAGGCTGCAATCCTAAGAAGCTCATCCGGACTGTCCCCGTTAAAGGAAATCACTTTTGCCACGGTCGGCTTTGCCTTGGTCAGTGTGCCGGTCTTATCAAAGACGATCGTATCTGCCTCAGCCATTGCCTCTAAATATTTTCCACCCTTGACCGTCATATTGTAAAAGCCAGCCTCACGGATCGCCGACAATACGGAGATCGGCATGGCAAGCTTTAATGCGCAGGAGAAATCCACCATCAGAATCGACAGCGCCCTTGTCGCATTCCGGGTCAGAAGGTAAGTGAGCGCTGTGCCGCCGAGGGAATACGGTACCAGACGGTCCGCCAGATGCTCTGCCCGGCTCTCAAGCCCGGACTTTAACTTCTGGGATTCCTCGATCATCTGCACAACCTTGTCGTAGCGGCTGGAGCCGCCTACCGCTTTCACGAGAATGGTAAGCTCCCCTTCCTCGACTACGGTTCCTGCATAGACATAATTCTCACTGATCCGGCGTACCGGCTCGGATTCTCCGGTTAAGGATGCCTGGTTGACCATCGCCTCGCCGTCTGTCACGACGCCGTCAAACGGGATCACATTGCCCATATGGACAACCACCTCGTCACCCTCACGGACTTCCTTCGCGCCGACAAGAACCTCCACGCCGTCCTTCTTCAGCCATACTTTGCCGACATTCAAGGACATGGTGCGCGCAAGGTCGCCGACGGACTTCTTGTGCGTCCACTCTTCTAACAGCTCGCCGATGCCAAGCAGGAACATGATCGATCCCGCCGTCTCGGTATCACCGCGCAGAATAGACACTCCGATCGCCGTCGCATCGAGTACCGGTACTTCGATCTTTCGTGCCGCCAGTGTCTTTATGCCCTTCCAGATGTAGCGGAACGACTTGACCGTCGTCCAGCACGCCCGGATGGGATACGGCAGAAAAATCCTGGATGCATAGCGTCCCACCACTCTGCCGATCAGCTTCTCCTGGTAGCTTGCATTCAGCTCTCTTCCGGAATTCTCGATCAGCCCGTTCGGCACTTCCACATCTTCATAGTGGAAATGTCTGAGCTTGTCGATCAGTTCCGCTCTGCTGCCGTCATAACAGATGACTGCGTCACCCGTACGCTCATACACCTTTGCGCTTGAGACCTGTATATCATTTTGTAAAAAATACAGAAGCGTATCCGCCTGTGCACAACTCATGCGGTACTGTGCCACGTGAATCCGCATCCGCCCCTTAATCTCATGCTTGATTGCAAACTTCACTTTACTCGCCTCTTATCAAAATCTTATTCTTCGGTGTTCTCTGCAGTCTCGGTGTTCTCTGCTGCTTCTGCCTCAGCATCTGCAAATGCCTCTGCCTCAGCCTTGGCTGCGCGCTCCTCATTGATCTCCTTTGCGCCTGCATAGATGTCACCGGCATTCTCCTGTACGGTGCTTACGGTGTTCATCACACACTCTTTTGCTCTTAAGAAAGCTGCGGTACAGCTTGTGTAAACCTTCTTGGCATCCTTGCTGGAAAGTACCTTGATACCGGCTGTTCCAAATAATACGCCGCCTGCAAAAATTCCTGTCTTCTTCCAATCGATCTTCTCAAAACATTTTAACATATGTATCCTCCATTCCATGCACAATCCCGTGCATCCTTTGCTGAACATGTTGTTCGCTCTTTACATTATTGTGCATTATAGTACCGCTTTTTGTATTTTTCCAGTATTTTTTCGTTATTGATAAACTTCATCATTATCCGCCATTTTCCAGCCTGCTCCCGGTTTTTAATACCTCCGCCGGATAGCTGCGTTTTTTCCTTATTATAAACCGGTTCATACCGGCTGCAATAACCGATGGCATCAAAAACCTGTAAAGCAGCAGAGATTTACTCGATCCCTGCCACTCCTTTTATTTCTATATTTTCTATTTCTCTTCCGGTTCGTCCCCAAGCATCTCCGTAAGCGTGTGCCAGCCGAGTACCGCGCATTTGACACGCGCCGGCATGTGTGAAATGTCCACAAGCGCCGATGCCTCCTCGAGTTCTTCTAATTCCTCGTCCGATACCGTCCCTTTAATCATCCGAAAGAACAGATCCGCCAGGTGCATGGCCTCTTCCTTGGTCTTTCCGATGACCAGATCCAGCATGATATCCACGGAAGCCTGTGAGATGGCGCAGCCGTCGCCCGTAAAGGTTCCCTCCGCAATCCTGCCATCCTCCACGCGCAGCTGCAGCACAATATCATCCCCGCAGCTCGGATTCACACCCTCAAGCACCAGATTCGCATCCGCAAGCTTCTCCTTGTGACCCGGATAGCGGTTGTGATCCGTCAGCACCTCATTATAAAATGTCCGGTTATTCATATCCCATCATCCTCCTGACTTGTGCCAGCTGATCCAGAAATCGTCCGACATCCTCTGGCGTATTATAAAATGCCACGCTCGCTCTGGCACAGGACGAAATGCCGAGCCATTCCAACAGCGGCTGGGCGCAGTGATGTCCCGCCCGCACCGCGACGTGCGCCTCATCTAAGATCGATGCAATATCATGCGGGTGTACATCATCCACGGTAAAGCTCACAATTCCGCAGTGCTCCTTTTCGTCCCCGCTTCCCAGAATATGCACGCCCGGAATTTTTTTCATTCCGGCAAGCAGCTGGGCGGTAAGCATCTCCTCGCGCTCCGTGATTTCTTTCCAGCCGATGGATTCCAGATAATCGATCGCGGCGGCAAGCGCGGCCGCGCCTCCCGCATTGACCGTCCCTGCCTCAAACTTATGGGGAAGTTCGGCAAATACGGCTCCCTCTCTCGTCACACGGTCAATCATCTCCCCGCCGGTCAGAAACGGCGGCATCTCCTCTAAAAGTTCCTGTTTTCCATAGAGCACACCGATCCCCATCGGCGCCATCAGCTTGTGTCCGGAAAATGCCAGAAAATCCACGTCAAGTGCCGTGACATCGATCGGCATATGCGGCGCTGCCTGTGCCGCATCCGCCAGTACCACACCGCCGTTTTCGTGTACCATCCCGATCAGTTTTTCTGCCGGGGTCGCCCGTCCAAGCACATTCGAGACAAGTGTCAGCGCGGCAAGCTTTGTGTGCGGTGTGACGGCATCACGGATTTTCTCCTCCGTAAAACTGCCGTCCGGTTCACACTCCAGATATTTAAGCGTGGCTCCGGTTCGTCTGGCCGCCATCTGCCACGGAAGCAGGTTGCTGTGATGCTCCATGATCGTGACAAGAATCTCATCCCCAGGCTTTAACTGGGGCAGCGCATAGCTGTACGCCACCAGGTTGATGCCCTCGGTCGTATTTCTGGTAAAAATGATTTCTCTCTCACTCTTCGCATGTACAAACCGTGCGACGCGCTCTCTCGCATGCTCATACTGCTCTGTCGCCTCCACGCCCAGCTCATAGAGCCCGCGCAGCGGATTGGCATTCCAGCGCTCATAGAATTCCCGCTCCGCATCAAGCACGCACGCCGGCCGCTGTTCTGTCGCCGCGTTGTCGAGGTAAGCGATATCGCTTTCCGCAAGCAGCGGAAAATCCTTTTTATAATCTGTCATATGCATTGCTCCTTCAGATAAGTTTCAACAGCGCCGCGCACCTCCTCTGACGGGATCTGGCTGTTTATCGCTTCGATCTTCGCCAGTGTCAGCAGTCTCTGTGCCTCCTCCGGGGGAATGCCTCTCGTGGCGGCATAAAAGAGCATGTTCTCGTCGAGCTTGCCGATGGAAGCGCCGTGATTGCCCTCCACATCCTCCTCCGCGCACAGGATTAACGGGATGGTCTGGTTGACCATATTGTCACCGACAAGAAGCACATCCTCCTTCTCGTCTCCCTTAGCTCCCACACAGCCGTGCACAAAATCGATCGTTCCGCGCAGCAGCTTCTTCGCCTCGTTCTTTAAGATGCCCGATATCTGCATATTGCTCTTCGTCTTTTTCCCGCGGTGTCTGGCGACATAATTCATATCAATCTTCTGCCTGCCGGTGCCCAGATATCCGCTTACGAGTTCTGCCGTGCTCTCTTCTCCGCTAAGTTCAAACAGTGTTCCCGTATAGACCTCGGCGCCACCCAGTTCCAGCTGCACTTCCTTCACAGCGGCATCTTTTTCACACGAGACACCCACATCATGCAGGCAGACGGCTTCCGCATTCATCGTCTGCACCACATACAGTTCTACTTTCGCGCCCTCCCCGGCATATACCTTCGTCTGGATGGCGGACATCATCCCGCCCGTCTCCCCGCTCTCGCAGAGCAGGATTACTTTTGCCCGGCTGTGCGCTCCGGCATAGATATGCAGGCGGTTATAGGCGTGCTGCCCGCTCCGGTAAGCAAAACGGTACACATACGGTTCGCCGCAGTCTGCATTTTCCGGAATCGTCAAAAGCTCGGTATCCCATGCCGCATCTGTCTCCGACGGCTGATCCATCGCCTCGCCCATCCCGGTTGTGATTTTATCCCAATCCGTCTGCTGCGCCATCCGCAGCTGCTCAGCCTCTGCCTGCCCTGCTTCAGCCACACTCTGTTTTATCGCTATACTGCCGTCGATCCGCGGCATCCCAATCACGGTTTCATTCATTTTCAGCCAGTTCCAGGTCTTTGCAGGAAGCCGGTTGACTGTGATCGTCTGATTCTGTTTTGTCATAAGCTCCTCCTTTACCCGATGCTGCCCTTCATCTCAAGATCAATCAGATTGTTCATCTCCACCGCATACTCTAACGGCAGTTCCTTTGACACGTTGCTTGCAAAACCACTGACAATCATCGACCGCGCTTCCTCCTCGCTGATGCCGCGGGACATCAGATAGAATACGGCGTCGTCGCTGATGCGGCCGATTTTAGCCTCATGTCCCACATCCGCGTCTCCTGTGCGGATGTCCATCGCCGGAATCGTATCCGATCTTGAGATGTCATCGAGCATCAGCGACTGACAGGAAACTGCCGATTTGCTGCCGGCGGCTTCCTTTGTAATGCTCACGGAACTCCGGAACGTGCTGATACCGCCGTCCTTGGAGATCGACTTGGTGTTCATGTACGAGGAGGTATCCGGTGCGGCATGCACCACCTTTGCCCCGGTGTCCAGATTCTGACCTTTTCCGGCAAACGTGATGCCTGTGAATTCCATGTGCGCCCCTTTTCCCTTTAAGATACTCATCGGATAGAGATACGATACATGGGAGCCGAAGGAGCCGGACACCCACTCGATCCGTCCCCCCTCCTTGACCAGCGCCCGCTTGGTGTTCAGATTGTACATGTTTTTCGACCAGTTCTCGATCGTGGAATAGCGCAGTGTCGCGCCCTCCCCGACAAACAGTTCCACACAGCCCGCATGGAGGTTCGCCACATTGTATTTTGGTGCGGAACAGCCCTCGATAAAATGCAGATACGCCCCCTTATCCACGATGATGAGCGTGTGTTCAAACTGCCCTGCTCCCGGCGCATTGAGCCGGAAATAGGACTGCAGCGGAATCGTCACCGACACGCCCGGCGGCACATAGACAAACGATCCGCCTGACCAGACTGCTCCGTGCAGTGCGGCAAATTTGTGATCGTTCGGTTTGACCAGTTTCATAAAGTGGCTTTGCACCATATCCGCGTATTCGCCCTTTAACGCGCTCTCCATATCCGTGTAGACCACGCCCTGGGCTGCCACTTCTTCCCGCACATTGTGATACACCAGCTCCGAGTCATACTGCGCCCCGACACCTGCCAGCGACTTGCGCTCCGCCTGTGGGATACCGAGCCGCTCAAAGGTGTCCTTGATGTCCTGCGGCACATCCGACCACTTTGCCGTCATCTTTGTATTCGGCCGCACATACGTCACGATATGGCTCATATCCAGCCCCTCAATCGACGGTCCCCAGTCCGGCACCGGCATCTCATTGTAAATCTGCAGCGCCTGAAGCCGGAACAGTTCCATCCACGGCGGATCCTTTTTTTCACGGGAGATCTGCTCGACGATCGCCTCGGTCAGTCCCTCATCGACCTTGTAAGCATCCCGTTCCTCATCCTTCACATCGTATATGCTGCGGTCAATGTCTTCTACATATGTCTTCTCTTTCACCGCTCATCCTCTCCTTTTTTTGCCAGCTTCTCATACTCCTCGTAACCTTCGCGGTTGATCTTATCCACCAGCGATGCATCCCCGGATGCCACAATATGCCCGTTCACCATGATATGGGTTGCGTCCACATGAAGCGCGTCCAGGATGCGCGTGCTGTGCGTGATGATTAAAAGTGCGCCGTCCGGATTCTCCTTCTGGTACTCGCGGATTCCCTCGGACGCAAGCCGCACCGCATCCACGTCCAGCCCGGAGTCTGTCTCGTCTAAAATGGCAAGATCCGGTTTTAACATCATCAACTGCAGGATCTCGGATTTCTTTTTCTCACCGCCGGAAAATCCCACGTTTAAATCCCGCCCGGCGTAGGAGGGATCCATGTGCAGCACTTCCATTGCCGCTTTTAATTCTTTTCTGAAATTCCAGACGCGCATTTTATTTCTGCCCTGCTCGCTCAATGCACTGCGGATAAAGCTCTCGAGGGAGAGTCCCGGCACCTCGAGCGGTTCCTGAAACGACAGGAACATTCCCGCCTTGGCGCGCTTGTCTGCCGCCTCCTCCGTGATGTCATTTCCCTTGAAAAGGATTTTTCCCTCTGTGACGCTGTATTTGGGATTGCCGGTCAGAACATACCCCAGTGTCGACTTTCCCGCACCGTTCGGTCCCATCAGCACATGCGTCTCTCCTTTTTTTATCGTAAGCCCGACCTCGTGCAGGATCACCTTATCCTCCACGCGCGCCGTAAGCCCTTCTACCTGTAAAATCTGCTCTGCCATAGCTACCTCCGTTTCTGAAGCGTTTTCTGCAGCCGGAATCCTCTTTCATGATTCCCTCCGCTGCCCTTTTGGTTTTCTTTGCGACGCTCCCACACATCTTTCATATCCTAGTTGCAAGGTAGGATATGATTCAACCACATTCTAGAACGAAACCGTTAAGAAAGCAAGAGAGAAATTGCCCCGCTATTGAGATTGTTTCTCATATTCACAGAGAGCGTACGATCGCATTCCGGATAGAAGCAGGCGGGGAAATTCGGATCGCACAATACGGAATTTCTAACCCTGCCGCTTTTTACATCTGCGATAATCCGTGTTTTTCCAAGTTTTGAGCACTCCGCGGATGTGTCCGCAGGCCGACAGACAATTTAAGGACTTTTGTGTGTTCCTTACATCACCAATGAACAAAACATAACCGCGCGAAGCCGATGTCTGAATTGGCATCTGCCTTATTTTCAATAGCAGATGCCAACGAGTTTCGGTTCGCGCGGTTTTATATTGTCTGTGAAGCGGTGATGTTAGGAACACTAAAAAGTCCGCGTATTGTCTGTCGGCACGCTCTCTTCCGAATCTATGCCTCCGCAAAACGTGCGAATGAAAGTTCCGCTCCGTTTGCCACGCGGCTGCAGATATTGACTGCCCGGCTCATCACATCCGAAAACTGTCCGTCCTTTGTGACGACAAAAAGCATCCGCTCGTCCGCTTTGATCGAGACGTCCTCCACGTCAGCGATTTCTCTCATCTCCCGCTGTACTTCCCTGCTCTCATCCTCTGTCAGCTTTTTTGATAATCGATAATATCTTCCCATAATGCCATCCTTTCTGACCGTTGCATGTTCGGGGTTAGTTATATCTAATCCTGTTTTTATTATAGCACTGCGATCTGAAATGAAAACGGGGTTGCTGATAAGTTTTCTCATTATATCCGGCTCTGCCGCATCTTTTTTCCATATTCTGCACATACTGTGCCTGTCGCAATACGGATTACCCGGTATATCAATAAAAATAGGAGAAATCAACATGGGAAATAATATGGAACTCGATTACGAAATGTTCTGCTACCAGTGTGAGCAGACTGCTAACCAGAAAGGCTGCACCAAGCTCGGTGTATGCGGAAAAACTCCCGAAGTCGCAAATCTGCAGGATCTTTTAATCTTTCAGATCAAGGGCATCAGCTGCTATGCCAGGCCTCTGATCGAAAAAGGCACTCCTATGGATAAAAGTGTTGTCAGCTTCATCGAAAATGCGCTGTTTACCACACTTACGAACGTTAATTTTGACGCGGAAGTACATGTCGAACTTTTGCGCGAATCCCAGCGCATCAAAGAAGAACTCCGGGCTTACGCAGGCGCTCCCAGTCTGCCCACGCTTCACGCCACCTACGATCTTCCGCAGACCAAAACCGAGATGCTGCGCGACGCGCCCATCGCCGGTATCATGTATGACAAGTCGCTCGATCCGGACATCCGGTCCCTGCGTCAGACCGTTCTCTACGGACTCAAAGGCATCAGCGCCTACGGGCATCAGGCGAGAGAGCTCGGCTATTACAGCGATGAGGCGGATGATTTCTATATTCTCGCCCTGGAAGCCCTCACGGACGACCGGCTGTCGGTCGAGGAACTGATCCGCCTTACCATGCGCACCGGTGAGATGGCAATCGAAGTCATGAAAAAACTGGACGAAGCCAACACGACCATCTATCAGAACCCAGCCCCGCAAAAAGTCAATGTCCACCTGAAAAAAGGTCCGTTTATCATCGTCTCCGGGCACGATTTAAAAGACCTTGAAATGCTTTTAAAGCAGACGGAGGGAACCGGCATCCATATCTACACCCACGGAGAGATGCTTCCCTGTCACGGTTATCCGGGGCTGAACAAATATCCGCACCTCGCCGGGAATTTCGGCGGTGCCTGGCAGGATCAGCAGAAACAGTTCGACAATCTTCCCGGCTGTATTCTCATGACCACCAACTGCCTGATGCGCCCGCGCGACTCCTACAAAGACCGCATCTACAGCACAAATGTGGTCGGCTGGGACGGTGTGAAGCACATTGGCAAAAACGAGAACGGCGAAAAGGATTTTAGCGCCATCATAGAGCAGGCACTGGAACTCGGCGGCTATCCCGAAGACCAGGACGTACAGGAAATCCTCGTCGGCTTCGGTCACCACGCCACACTGGGCTATGCTGATGCGATCGTGGATGCCGTAAAATCCGGAAAACTGCGCCATTTCTTCCTCATCGGCGGTTGCGACGGAGCGCGCCCCGGACGCAACTATTACACCGAATTCGCCGAGATGGTTCCACAGGACTGCCTCATTATGACCCTCGCCTGCGGCAAGTACCGCTTCAACAAGCTGGACTTCGGGGAGGTGGCGGGTCTTCCGAGGCTCCTCGACATCGGACAGTGCAACGATGTCTACTCTGCCATCCGCATTGCCACTGCTCTCGCCGATGCATTTAGCACGGATGTCAACGGTCTTCCGCTCTCGCTGATTATTTCCTGGTATGAACAGAAAGCCGTCGCTGATCTTCTCGCTCTGTTAAGTCTCGGCATCCATGACATTTATCTCGGTCCCACTCTGCCCGCCTTTTTGAGTCCGAATGTCCTGCAGTACCTGACAGACACGTTCCACTTAAAATCCATCAGCAACGCCAGGGACGACATCCGCACCTGCCTCGGACAGGCAGTCTGATTTCCGCAGCTTTAACCGGGTTGTTGAATTATATTCTGATTATATACTATATCCTTCTGTCACTACAGCGTCTCTCCCTCCAGGTAGCGATGAGGTAAAATCCGCTGACTGTCTCCTGTTATCTGCTCCACTTCCGGGTCAGCGTCTATCATGGCAAAAAGCATCTCAACGGCACTTTTTGCCACCTCATCCACCACATTGGAGATCGTGGAAAGCTGCGGTGTCACATATGCCAGCGTATCGATATTGTCAAATCCGGTAATGCCGTAATCCACCGGCGCCTTTCTTTTTGCCCGCTTCTGATCCTTCATGATCTCAAGTGCATACTCATCCGCGGTACAGACAAACGCCGTCCGCTTTCCTTCTTTTAATATGGCATCCACTTTCTGCAGGTAATCCCAGGAGAGAATACACTCCGGCCGGAGCGCGGGATAGCGTTTCATCTCTTCCTCATACCCCAGCAGACGCTCCTTGTGAACATACAGATTCTGCCGGTTTTTTGTATCTAACGGCGGGCATACAAACACGATGCGCTCATAGCCCTTCTCTGCCGCTCTCTGCACTGCCTCCCGCACTGCTGTCCGCTGGTCGATCCCAACAAACGGGATGCCGTCCGCAATCCGGTTATCCACAGAGACAATCGGGCGGTGCAGGGACTCCAGGAATGTCCGGTACGCCTCCCCCTCGTTGACCGAGGAGAGGATGATCCCGTCAACCCGGTAATCCGCAAGTCTTGTCAGCTGCTCGCGCTCCGTCCCGGCATCCCCGCCGTGCAGCGTAATGTTGACGCCGTAGCCGCGGGCATATGCCTCCGTGCTGATCGTCGAGAGCATCTGGGCAAAATAGCGGTTCTTCACGTCCAGCACGACGACACCGATGTTGTACGTCTGTCCCTTAGCCAGTCCGGTGGCAAGGAGATCCGGCCGGTAGCCGTGTTCCTTTGCCACCTGAAGGATCATCTCCTTTGTCTCCGGCTTAATCCGCCCGGTTCCATTTAATGCCCGGTGTATCGTTGTTCTGGAAACGCCGCATAACTGCGCCAGATCTTTTGTCGTGATCGCCATATTTTCCTGCTCCCCGTTTTCTTTCTTTTCAAAAAACTTTCTTCTATTTTAATCGAATCTGAACCATTTGAAAAGAGAGAGGTACAAGTTCCACTGAAATTTCGTTTCCGCTGCAGGAGACGTTTTCCAGTTCCACAGGTGTTACACAGCCATGTTCCTTTTGATTTGTCGCTTTCTTATCCTCGTGAAACAGTGCAATACTTTTTAAAACCGCCTCCGGCTCCATGCCCTGTAAAGAAACGGTCGCCTCGGCACTCTCCTCCATACGGTTTACAAAGAAAGCCGTCACTTCATGCTTTTGCCCGTCATAGACGAGCACATGATCCACACAGGGTACCGTCTCAAACGTGCTGCACGCGTAGGTGTCTCCCGTATACCGTGTATCTAACGTCACGCCGTGCGCATACTGCGCCATCAGGGCAAACGGATAATACACCGGCTGCACCCACACACCGCCGTCCTTCTCTGTCATAATGCAGGAGCTGATATTCGTAAGAAGCGACTGGCAGGCGATCTTCACACGATCCGCCCGTTTTATGAAATTCATCAGCATACTTGCAAACAGAAGCGCATCCTCCATGGTATAGATCTGCTCGCTGATCGCAGGTGCCGTCTGCCACGGTGCATCCTCCACCGATTTCTGCACCTGCACGTCGCTCATCGACCAGACGCCCCACTCATCAAAACAGATGTTGATCTTATGTGACATTTTCTTTTTTACCCTCACATAGTCGCAGATGTTTAAGACCGTCTCGATATAGCGCTCCATATCCAGCGACTGTGCCAGAAACTCTGCCGTGCCCTTCTCCTGTCCCCCGTAATACTGGTGCAGGGAAATGTAATCGAGGCAGGGATAACAATGTTCCAGTACGGTCTGTTCCCAGTCACCGAACGTCGGATTCGTCGACATCGAACTTCCGCACGCCACCAGCTCGATGGATGGATCTAAGATTTTCATTGCCTTTCCGGTCTCATAGGCGATCCTGCCGTATTCCTCCGCCGTCTTATGCCCGATCTGCCAGTCCCCGTCCATCTCATTGCCCAAACACCAGGTCTTGATGCCGTACGGCTTTTCGTGCCCGTTTGCCGCCCTGAGGTTGCTGTAATACGTGCCGGTCTCCATATTACAATATTCCAGCACCGCAAGCGCTTCCTCGATTCCCTTGGTCCCAAGATTCACTGCATAGATCGGTGCAACCTCTGCCGCGTCCGCCCACTTCATAAATTCATCCAGACCGACCTCGTTTGTCTCAATACTTTTCCACGCCAGATCCCGCTTCCTCGGGCGTTTCTCCACAGGTCCGATCCCGTCCCGCCAGTCATAGTTGGAGACAAAATTGCCCCCGGGATAGCGCACCGCCGTGACCCCCATCTGCCTTACCTTCTGCAGCACATCGCCCCGGAATCCGTTTTCATCTGCAGTCTTATGCGACGGCTCGTAGATGCCGGTGTACACCACTCTTCCCATGTGCTCCACGAAGGAGCCGTAGATACGGTCGTCAATCCTGCCTTTTGTAAATGCCGTATCAGCTTTAATTGTCACATGTCTCATCTTCTCTCTCCTCTGCCTCTATTCTTTCATTCCCGATGTTGCGATTCCTTCCATGAAAAACTTCTGTCCGAACAAAAACAGCAGTAACAGCGGCAGAATCGCAATCACCGTAGCAGCAAGTGTCGGACCATATTTGATCGAATTACTTCCAACCAGAATTGCAAGTCCTGCTGACAGCGTCCGCATTTCCACCGAACTTGTCAGCATCATCGGATAAAGCAGATCGTTCCAGTTATTCATGAAATGATAGATTCCCAGTGTCACAAGTGCCGGCTTTGCAAGCGGCAGAATGATTTTCAGATATATTTTCCACTCTCCCATACCATCAATTTTCGCAGCCTCATCCAGCGATTTCGGTATGCCCGAGAAGAAGGAGGTCAGCATGAAAATACCGTAGGCACTCGCTGCGCGTGGTAGAATCAGTCCTAAGAACGTATTTAAAATTCCAAGCTTATATTCTTCCATATAGAGTGGAATCATCACCACCTGAAACGGAATCATCATCGTGAGCAGGATGATTCCAAAGAGCAGTTTTCTTCCTGTAAATTTCATTCGGGCAAATGCATATGCTGCCATAGAATCAAAAAACAGACTGATGATGGTGACACCCCCTGCAAACACAACCGTGTTAAGCAGCATTCTGGCAATCGGGAGCACTTTCCACACATAGGCAAACTGTGTTGTGACCCACTCTGTCGGGAAAAAGATTGGCGGCCACTTGATGACGTCCGCATCCGACTTGAAGGCGGATACGCCGAGCCAGAACAGTGGAAGCAGCACCAGCGCTGCAAACAACAGAAGTACCAATGTTCCGATCACCCGCTGCGCACTTATTTTTCTCATGTCTCGTCACCTCCCTGGGGGAAAGCATATTTTCTTAAGATCACGGTTATAATCGCAATCATGCAGAACAAATAAACGGCGATTGCTGACGCATATCCGAGATCATACGGCGCTGTCTGAAATCCCCGGTTGTAGATATAACCCACGAGCGTCTCGGTCGCGTACTGCGGGCCGCCTCCCGTCATGACGTAGATCTGATCGAATACCTGCAGCGCCATAATTAACGTCGTCACCACGCAAAAACCGATCGTATCCCGTATACCGGGTATTGTGACATAGAAAAATTTCTGCAGCCCGGTCGCGCCGTCAATCTCCGCCGCCTCATATAACGACTCAGAGACGCCGAGCGCCGCCGCCGAAAGGATGGTAAGCGTATATCCGAACCCTTTCCACACCGTAACAAAAATCACCGTAGGCATCGCCCATGTCGTACTTGAGAGCATGTTTGGCATCGTGATACCGATTTTTCCAAGCAGATATGGCAGCATTCCGTAGTGCGTATTGAGCAGCATCGACCACATGATGCTGACTGCCGTCATAGAACACACATAGGGCAGGTAAAATACGGTTCTCAAAAGCTTGTGCAGTTTTGTATTGCGCAGCATAAACATGAGCAGCAGCAACGCCACGATCATCTGGAGGGGCACCTCAAGCAGTGCGAAATAAAATGTATGAAACGTAGCATTTGCCACACGCTCATCCTGAAACATTTTGATGTAGTTGGCAATTCCGGCGAACGAGATATTTTTCATATAAATATCAATATTCATCAGACTGATCCCGATCGCTCCCGCCAGCGGTATAAATACAAATACGGTAAGTATGAGCAGGGAAGGCGCGATAAACGCATACGCCTTCACCTGATGCTCCATACGGTGTTGTCTCTTTTTTACTTTCATAATTTCCATCCTTTACGGCTTGCAGCTATTTTTGCGTCAGTGACCGTCAGACATCAGTCGGAGATCACCGCGTCCAGCGCGTCCGAAGCCTCCTGTACACTCTGCGTCACGTCTGTCCCGGATAAAATTTTCTCCATCATGGGTTTCATGACATCATTGTCAATCATGCTTCCGCATTCCAGTCCCAGATGCCAGTCACGTCCAATCTCGGATGCCTTGGATACTGCACTTAAGATCTCGTTGTTCTGAATGTCCGCATCCTCAAGCACAGAGTAAGACCATACCGGGAAGCCGTTCCGGTTCGACCACTCTTTTAACACATCATCAGACAGCCAGTATGCCATAAATTTATACACTGCCTCTTTGGTCTGTTCATCGGTCCCCTTCGTCAGCATGTAAGAGCATCCGCCCTCCGGGGAGTACGCGCCGTCGCTTCCGCCCGGGATCGCCGTGATTCCATAATTCAAACCAAGCTGTGTCAGCCCGTTGATGTTCCATGGACCGCTGGTATACATTGCAAGCTGGCCGGACTGGAACATCGTGTCCGCATCCGCTGCGGTGAGTCCCTCCGGGGATACCCCATCCTCCGTCGCAAGCTTCTGAATCCACTCCAGGGTTGCAATATTTTCTTCGGAATTTAAAAGGTTCTGTGTTGCATCCTCATTGATGACATCTCCGCCGTTCGCCCACAGGTACTCGCAGTAATAACCGTAATCGGTCGGAAGTCCCAGTCCATACTGGTTCTTAGACGGATCGGTGCAGGCGATCGCCGCCTCGCGCAATTCATCGAGCGTGGTCGGCGGGTTCTCCGGATCAAGACCTGCCTCCGTGAAAAGATCCTTGTTGTAATACAGATACTGCACATTGTACTGCATTGGTACGCCGTAGAGCGCCTCGTCTATGTAGGATTTTGCAAGTACATTTTCATAGAAATTACTCTTGTCAATGCCCATCGTATCCCAGAAATCGCTGATATCCTCGATCAGTCCATTCTCCTCATACTGATGAAGATACTCAATGCCCACCAGCACAAACGACGGTCCCGTCCCTGTCGATACCGCCGTCGCAAATTTGGTCTGCAAGGTATCGTTGTCCATAATGTCAATCTGTACCGTGATGTTGTCCGTATTGGTTTCATTGTAGTTGTCGATGATTTCACGCAGCACATCTCCGTCTGATCCGGTAAATGGTGCCCACACAGTCAATGTGATTCCTTCTCCCGCAGCACTTCCGCTGTCTTTTTCTGTCTTTGCTTCCTCTGTTGCCGTGCCTGCACTCCCCTGTGCATCCGCTGTCTGGCTGTCTGCTGCTGTGCTGCCGCACCCTGCAAACATGGTCGCTGCCATTGTCATTGCCAGTAATCCCGCCATTGCTCTTCTTTTCATGTTATCCTCCATTCTGCAGACACTTTGTGTCGAGGCAACCGCAGATGCAACCTCTGATTTGCACGGGCAATGAATCTGCACCCGTAACGTGTCTTCCATCTCGTTTGCTCTGCGATAAGGGCTCATTTTGTGGTGTCTGCCGCATCAAACAGCCCTGTGCAAAATGCAGTATCGTCCGCATTTTTGCACTACTTCCTCCCCATACATTGTTTTGTTGTGATTTTTTCTGTTTTGCGTACACGTGTACATTTTTGTGTAAAAATATCGTCCGCGCATTTGCGGACGCGTGTACTCAACACACTATTTATTATACCAACAGCATAGTTTCTGTCAATTATATATTTTTCATGTATTTGATCTATAAATTTTGTGAAATATTACTGATACGGAACGCTCACAAACCGCCAGACACTTCTACGCTCCCCTGACATCCTCCCGCACCTCATAATACCCCTGTGGATAATGACAGGCAGGACAAACCTTAGGCGCACTGGTTCCGACCACAATATGGCCGCAGTTCCGGCACTCCCACACTTTCACACTGCTTTTCTCAAACACCGCCTGTGCCTGCACATCCCGCAGGAGCTCCCGGTACCGCTCTTCATGCATTTTCTCAATCGCGCCAACCATGCGAAATCGCGCTGCAAGCGCCGCAAAGCCTTCCTGCTCCGCCGTTTTTGCAAAATCCTCATACATGTCTGTCCACTCATAGTTCTCCCCGTGGGCTGCGGCATCCAGATTCTTTCCCGTATCGCCGATCAGTCCCAGTTCCTCGCCCCACATCTGCGCATGTGCGCGCTCGTTATCCGCCGTCTTCTCAAAAATCGCGGCAATCTGCTCATAGCCTTCCTTTTTTGCGATCTCCGCAAAAAAAGTATAGCTGTTTCTCGCCTGTGATTCCCCTGCAAACGCTGCTTTCAAATTCTTTTCCGTCTGTGTTCCGGCATACTTGTTCATAGAATCCTCCATTTTTTCACACGATCTCTCGCTCTAACTCTTTGCTCCAACTTCTGGCTTCAGCTTTTTGCTCCTGTCTTTTACTCCAACTTCTGGCTTCAGCTTTTTGCTCCGACTTTTACTCCAACTTTTGGCTTCAGCTTTTTGCTCCTGCTTTTTACCTCAACCTTTCATTCCTGCCTGTTGTTCCTGCCTGCTGTTCTTGCCTTTGCCTTATTGCGCTAGTATGCCCGATCCGTCGAAATTTATTTATCCTGCCGGCAAACTTTTTGACAGCTTTTTTCTATTCCCACAAACCTGTTCTTCAAATATTTCTGGGGTCTTCCCTGCCTGCATAGCAATGTGCGGGTCTGACACGGCTTTTTTTCTCTCTCAGACCCGCAATAGCATATTTTCTTGCGTTATGTAAACTTATTTTTCTCCTGCTCGGGTCTGATTCGTGAAAATCCACTTTCCAGACCCGTTTTTTCTGCTTTTTCGGGTCTGGCACAGCTTTTTCTTCCTCCTAGACCCGCAAGAGCTGATTTTTCGTTTCTTTTTCCCTCTTGCAATGGCATTTTCGGATCCCGCAAGTCTTTTTTCCTTCTGTAGACCCGCAGTAGACTGACAAGCTCCTCCGTACTTCCATTGACCCGAAAAACGCCAAAAACAGGTCATCTATCAAACTGGAAAAAAATTGCATCCGATAGACTGGAAAAAAATTGCACCTGGCAGGCAGAAAAAACAGCCGGCGCAGAATGCGCCGGCTATCCGTACATTTCCCTTTTCAAAGTTTTATTTTTTCTGCAGACTTCTTTTCTTTCTGCACTGTGACTGTCTGCACTGCCGCCACGGCAAGTCCCGAAACGATCCGCTATCCCGATCCGGGCTCACTCCCTAAGATCAGCGCTTCACATTGAAGGCCGCCATGCCGGGATATACCGCAGCATCGCCCAGCTCCTCCTCGATGCGCAGAAGCTGGTTGTATTTTGCCACACGCTCGGTTCTGCTCGGTGCGCCGGTCTTGATCTGGCAGGTGTTTAATGCCACCGCAAGATCTGCGATCGTCGTGTCCTCCGTCTCGCCGGAGCGGTGAGAGGAAATTGCCGTATAGCCTGCCTTATGTGCCATCTTGATTGCCTCCAGTGTCTCTGACACAGAGCCGATCTGATTTAATTTAATCAGGATTGCATTTCCGCAGCCACTGTCAATTCCCTTCTTGAGACGCTCGGTGTTCGTTACAAAAAGATCGTCGCCGACAAGCTGCACCTTATCGCCCAGCTCCTTCGTCAGCTTCTGCCATCCTTCCCAGTCCTCCTCATCCAACGCATCCTCGATGGAAATAATCGGATACTTCTCCACCAGCTTCTTCCAGTGCTCAATCAACTCCTCGGAAGTAAACTTTGTACCTGCCTTCGGCAATATGTACTCACCCTTCTTTGTGCCTTTCCACTCGGAGGACGCCGCATCCATGGCAATCATGAAATCTTTGCCCGGCTCATAGCCCGCATTTTTCACTGCCTGTAAAATGTACTCGATCGCTTCCTCATCGCTGGCAAGATCCGGTGCAAAACCACCCTCATCGCCGACGGAGGTTGCAAGGCCTTTGCTCTTTAACAGCGCTGCCAGTGCATGGAATACCTCTGCACACCAGCGGAGCGCCTCTTTGAAGCTTGCCGCGCCGACCGGCATAATCATGAACTCCTGCACATCCACCGTATTGGCTGCATGCGCGCCGCCATTTAAAATATTCATCATCGGAACCGGAAGTCTGTTGCCGGAGATTCCGCCAAGGAAACGGTACAGCGGGATATCCAGTGCGATCGCCGCCGCTCTTGCCGCTGCAATTGATACCGCAAGGATGGCGTTTGCGCCAAGCTTTGACTTGTCCTTTGTTCCATCTGCCGCGATCATTGCCGCATCCAGCGCGTAGATGTCGCTCGCATCCATGCCACAGATCGTATCGCTGATGATCGTATTGATATTTTCTACTGCCTTTGTGACACCCTTTCCAAGGTATCTCGCTTTATCTCCATCACGAAGCTCCAGTGCCTCAAACTCTCCCGTCGAGGCGCCTGACGGTGCCATGCCTCTTCCCACGGTGCCATCCGCAAGTGTGACCTCCGCCTCAACGGTAGGATTGCCTCTGGAATCCAGTATCTCTCTTCCGATTACCTTTTCAATCTCCAAAAAATTCATGCTTCGTTCTCCTTCCATCTGATCATCTGATTCTCTGATCTTTTCAATCATCTGATTCTTTGATCCATCCGGACTCCGGCTCCCGGAAAACACACCGGCCGGCGTTCGTTGCATAGGATGGAACGCGTCCCGGTGCAGCTGTTTTCCGGCAGGAAACGGATTCAGCAGCTCCGCCCCTGTAAGAAGTCCTAAAATGATTTACACTGTAGTTAGCTGTGTCTAACTGCCATCATTATAACGATTCTAAAAGAAGATTGCAACCCCGGATGATGATACTTTTTCTCATTGCGGATTCTCTGCCGGATAAGTCCATCCCTTTCTTACTGCGCCGCTGCCCCGTCGTCATCTTCATCTGACGGGTATTTTCGGAAAATACTTCAAGCTTTGCCAGCGATCCGACCAGCGACATCGAAAACATCACCGCAAGCGCCGCCTGCGCCCCGGTAATGCTGACGCGGTCCGCCAGATACAGGCTGACCGGAAGCGTACTTGCATCCTTCGCTCTTCGCCAGACACTGCATCTGCTCCTCATTCCGGTAAGTCTCCATCGTCCCTCTCCTTTTTACCGTGTGCGGCATGGCTGCCCTCTGCGTCAGAACAGCAATACCATAACAAACAGCAACTCATAAAATACGCCCTGCCCGGGATTCCTCATAAATAAAGCTCCGGTTTCACACCTTCGCACCTATTCATTAAACGGAATACCCCAGACAGGGCGCTCTATCCAGACATCCTTTTTCTTACTTTTCGTGACGAAATGCGGAAAAAAGTCCCTTCTTTTCATAAGGTTCTCTCGTCACAGTTCCCACCTCATAGCCGGTCTTGTCAATGACTTCCTTTAACTTTGCATCATCGATGTCCTGTTCGGTCAGAATGACAGTCTCCCCTTTTGCATGGGAAGAGGTTACCTTCTTCACCGGAAACGCAGCTCTCACTGCCTCATTCACATGTGCCTCGCACATTCCGCACTGCATGCCATCCACTTTTACCACAATTTTTTCCATTGCTGTTCTTCCTCCGTATTACTTCTGTCTGCATATATCCTCTATCAGCTCCACCCATTCCTTCGGATGTACTGCAAGAAGCTCCTCATGCTGCATGTCCAGTTCATGCAGTACCGGGTGCGCAAAATGCCTGTGATAACGCGCCCGGTATTTTTCTCCCATCTTTAAGGCATATAAAATGTGGATCTCGGTGCCCGCCGGATCGATCGCATCCGGCAGCGGCGTAATCAGATCCGAATAAAACTGATTGCGCAGGCTCTCCTTTGTGATAAAGGAGAGATCCACACCGGCGCCGCGCATCATGCCGATAAACGCATCCACATATCCGTCTCCCGCCTTGCGCCACTTCTCCAGCTTACGGTTTAAAAACGGAAGCCGAAATCTGCCGGTCGTAAGAAACGGATAAATCATCGGCAGCATCAGGGCTGTCATCAGCTTCGCCGGCAGTTTTGCAGACTGATCCAGATCCGAACCGCCGAGAATGCCATAATCCATATGAATCACTCCGCGTGCTGCCATAAGTCCAACGAATGACCCGCCGAGTGAGCAGCCGTACGCCGCACAGATTTTCCCGTCATAGTGTTCCTTAATATATTCCTCGATCTTCGCCGTCTCCTCGATCATCGTGGGAAACTGCGTCTGTTCCGTCTCGTCAAACCCGTCGTAAGAGACGCACGCCACCCGGAATGTCTCCGCCAGCGGCTCGATCACCTTTCCAAAATTGCTGCGCCAGTAACAGCCGGTTCCCGGCAAAAGCATGAGAACTGGCTTTCCCTGCTCTCCAACTTCATATACTTTCATCTGTTCCCACTCCTGTTTCTATGGTATATTTTTCGGAATCTTTTCTGGCGTTTTCATACCCAGCAGACACAAAGCCATCCGCCCGTTCTAATAAAAGTGTCAGCCCAGCGCCACATCGAGCATCATCATGACGCTGAATCCCACCGCAAAAAATATCGTGCCGACATCCGAGTGCTCTCCCTGCGACATCTCCGGAATCAGTTCCTCCACGACCACATAGAGCATTGCCCCCGCCGCAAAACTGAGCAGATACGGCAGTGCCGGGACAATCAGTCCCGCCGCCAGGATCGTGAGAATCGCCCCGATCGGCTCCACAATCCCCGAGAGCACGCCTCCTAAGAATGCCTTCGGCTTTCCGGTTCCCTCCGCCCGAAGCGGCATGGAAATAATCGCCCCCTCCGGGAAATTCTGAATCGCGATTCCAAGCGACAGCGCCATCGCGGCCGCCGCGGAAATCTGGGTGCTGCCCGCCAGATACCCCGCATACACAACGCCGACCGCCATGCCTTCCGGGATATTATGTAATGTGACGGCAAGCACGAGCATCGTCGTGCGCTTCAGCTGGCTCTTCGGTCCCTCCGCACTCTGGCTGTTACGGTGCAGATGCGGGATGATATGGTCGAGCAGAAGAAGAAACAGGATCCCACACCAGAACCCTGCGACTGCCGGCACAAACGCCAGCTTTCCCATATCGACAACCTGCTCCATCGCCGGAATCAAAAGACTCCAGATCGACGCCGCCACCATCACGCCTGCGGCAAATCCCGTCAGCATACGCTGCAGCCGGTCTCCCATCTCCTTTTTCATAAAAAACACGCACGCCGCGCCGAACGATGTTCCAAGAAACGGTATCAATATTCCGTAAAATACACTCCAGTTCATTTGCAAGCCTCCTTTTCAGTTAGCTTTTACTAACCTTATTTTATCAATCACTTCCTATTTGTCAAGCCTCCCGCCAGTTCCGGCGCAAAATGTGCGGCAAAAAAAAATTTCCATGATACAAAAACGGACACTGAATCTTCTTCAGTGTCCTCCCATCACTTCTAACCTGCACATTCCTGGTACAGCGTCTTTTGTCCGGTCCCGCCGAAGATATCCATAATATCCGCCATTCCCACTCCGTAGGAAAGCAGCAGTACCAGATTTTCTTTCGCGTACTCAAACCGCTGGAATAGTTGCTGCTTCTGTTCCAGGTTCTCATATACCTTCCAGTACCCGGTGCAGAAATAATCTCTTCCCTGATGCTCGATAAACCCTCTCACATCCTCCACCGGATAGCCTAAAAGCAGTCCCATCTCATGAGGGAAATCCCTGCGCTCCTGCATGTATCTGCGGTAACGCATCCGGAAAACAGGAAGCACCGCCTCCAAGGAAGTATCCTGATACCCCAGTTTATGCAGCATCCCCACAACTGGTTCCTGTTCCATGTATTTTTTCAGGCTTTCTCTTCGGTATAAGAGCACAGCCGCTTTTCTGCCGGTTGAAAAAAGCACATACATGGATATTCCGGTATCCCGGATCAGCTCCCGGACCTGACATACTCCCTCACACGGAATATTGAACAGATTCGACGGCTTTAAGCCTGCGATTAATGGCGCACACTGCAGTGCAAGCTGCAATTCCACATCTTTTGGCTCCATCTGCTGCAAAATCTCCCATGTCTCACGACTCATGCCGATCCCTCCTGTGTCAACGATCTTTCGAGTTAGTCTCTTCTAACTATCTGTATCATATACGACATCAGGCATCTTGTCAAGAATCAAAAGAATTGTCGCAATAAGCATAGACTGCTTTTGAGTGATAAGTAATATTATAAGAAACACACTTCGGGATTTCATGTGGAAATGCAGATGGAATATTCGTTTGAGAAAAATGTGAGAATTTCTTCCGGCTGAATGTTTGCATCGGATTCCGTGTCTCTTCCACGTTTGGACAATCCGACGGGTGCATGTCCGACACACCGGAGACAATGGGCGGACTTTCTGGTGCCGCAAGGGACACACACAAAAGTCCTACAAATTGTCTTCCGGGATGCGGACATGACCCGCGGAGTGCTCCAAACTTGGAAAAACACGGATCATCGAAGATGCAAACATTCGGCTGGTTAGAAATGCCACATTTTTTGAACCGAATGTCCATCTGCATTTTCATCTGAAATCCCATGGTGTGGTCTTCTTATAATATTACTTATCAAAGCAAAGCACGATATGCTTATTGCGCCTGTTACGGGAGCAGTCCCTGCTCCTGCATCTCACGCGCCACCTTCACATATTCCCGGCTGTTGCGGTAAATATCTTTTTTCTCCGCTTCCGTCAGCTGCCGCACGATCCTCGCCGGGCTTCCGAGCACCAGCGATCCATCCGGCACCCGGGTGTGTTTTGTGACAAGGCTTCCCGCCCCGACGATACAGTCACAGCCAATCTCCGCTCCATCCAGGATCGTCGCCGCCATCCCGATCAGCGTCCGGTCGCCGACCGTGCATCCGTGGACAACCGCCTGATGCCCGATGGTCACATTGTCACCAATCACCACATCGCCCTCAATACTCGCATGAATCGTACAGCTTTCCTGAATGTTTGTCTCTCTTCCGATCGTGATGGTTCCCTCATCCCCGCGCACGGTGGAGTAAAACAGCACACAGCTGTCCTCCCCGATCGTCACGTCTCCGACCACCATCGCCTCGCGTGCAATCCGCACACCTGGAAGGTCTGTAATCCGCTTATAGTTCATTTTTCCACACTCCTTATCCCAACTCCGCATTGAATTTCTGCGCATTTACACGGTAAAAATCATCCCCCACGCTGTCGATCACGTGGTAAGCCGCCGTGGAATCCATCATCTCGAAGATCACACTCTCCCCGCTGCAAAGCTCCGGAATATCAAAATCCACCTGTTCCGGTACGGCGGTGCCAAGCGTGGACATTACCTGCTCCACTTTCCGCACCTGCAATGCATCCGCCTCAATTTTAAGACAGATATACTGGTTCTTCGCAAAGGACGCCAACACCAGAACCGGATAATTATAATCAACGGACGGATGCTCCATGCCGGTTTTTTCATTTATCATTGTGCCGCCCGGCACATATTTTACCAGATAGCAGTGCTTTGCTGTCTTTATCGTCTCTTCCGTTTCGATCTGTGCAAGCTCCGGATTGAAGATCGCAATCGCGCCGTCCGGCGCATACTCCTGATCTGTCACAAGCTTTTTATTGATATAGCAGTCGCTGATCAGCGCATAGTGTCCGTTGTAGAGAGAGATAATTCCGAGTTTCGGAGAAGCCCCCACATAGCGCGCCTCCTCCGCTTCCAGATATTCCACAAGCGGCAGTGTCTTTGAAACAATCTTTTTTGTCACTGCGGTCACCGCCACCGGAGCGGTTGACTTTTTCTCCGGATACGGATGTCCGGCACCGATCTTCACATCCTTCGCGCATGTCTTGCCATGCAGGGTATACGGGGTATATAAAACCTCGTAATAATAACTTTTGGTATTCAGCTTCGGCATCGTCTCACAGTCAATGTCTGTCTGCTTGAAATAGACGGTTCCCTCCTTGTCCTCCAGATGGGCTTCCAGTTCTTCCTCCGGTACAATAAAACCGAACCCTGCACTGACCGGCTGCTTGATCATGTATTTTACGATATAACCGCGCAGTCTCTCCGGTTTGGATTGTTCCTGCTTCTCCTCTGCAATGACAGTCTTCTCTGAGATCAGAGCGACATCCTTCGCCGCGCAAAGCTTGCCCTTTAAAGTCTGCTCAAGCGTAAATGAAACCCTGCGCCCCAGAACCAGCTGCGATGCCTCACCGGCATCTGTGAGATTGTTGACATGGAACCAATATTCCCCGGAAATATAACCGGTACCGTTATCCGTGCGGTAAGCCGTAATGGATCCAAAATACCGCACCTGTGCGATATCGCCGGTCTGCAGCACCGTCTCTTCTGCGCCATCGTCTCCAGCAAGAAGCGTCAGTTTTTCATCCGTGTATTCCTTCAGCTTTCCGGCAGTTCTCTCTCCATTCGAGAGCAGCACTTCCACGTCCTGTCCCACAAACTTCTTCGCATAAAAAACAGAGACCGGCAGCATCTTTACCTCGCCGTTCCCATCAATCCACACTTTCGCATAATCCGCATAAGGATACATCTTCTCCAGCGTCACACTGACCGCCTCCTGCACCACCTCACCCGGTTCTTTGGCGCAGGTGTAGGAAACCACGTAGATATTGCCCGGTTTGAATCCAAAGTCAATCTGCTCCTGTGAAAACATGACATTTCCGCGCGGCAATCCGGCATTCTCCATCTTCGCATAATTCTGTGAGACATAGCAGTTCCCGATAAAGCCGTTCGTCCGGAGTGCATTCGGGAAAAATAAAATGATTCCCCTTCCTGTATACCCCGCTTCCGCCGGTTCTTCCTTTCCTGCCGCATCCACCAGCCGGACATCCTTGGCAATCCATTCACAATCCGTAATTCCAGGCACGAAGGAGACCTGATCTCCAACGCCGATCTGCGCTGCTCCGGAATGTTCCGGCACTCTGCACCAGAAACCATCTTCTGCATCCCGGCTTCCGACTGCGATCTTCCACGTATCCGTCTTCCCCCGGCTGCCCGGTTCCCGCACACGCACCACTTTCCCGCAGTAACGGATTTCCTGCATATCGGCAAACGGAATCATGGACACGCCCTCACCGATCAATACGAACATGGTGTCCGTCACAGCCGACACGACACCCTCCCGACAGCTCCCGTCCTTCATGGTGACATGCAGTGAATCGTTGGTCTCCGGAAGCGGGAAAATCTCCTTCACCCCGGCAAAATCGACCGGAACCTGTCCGCCGCCTGACTGCTCCAGCATCCCGGTTCCATCCTGCTGCAATCTGCCGACTAAAAATGTTCCATCAAAAAGGCTGTAAATTGCTGCCGTCCGGCTTAATTTTTCCGCGCAGATCTTGTGTGTGTGCGATACCAGCCGGATGTCCTCCGCGCAGATCTTTCCGGCTGCAAGCTTCAGATGACAGGACACGGTACACGCAAAATCTCCATACCGCATGAGTTCCAGTTCCGCGGCATCACAGCAGCCTTCCGGCTCAAATGTAAAATTCCCGATCATTCCGGTATCACGCATCACATCATAATCTGTCAGTTCCCCTGCCAGCCGGATATCCGCCACATCCGAAAGCATGATTTCCCTGCCCTCTACAGTGATCGTCTCCGCCGCGATGTTCTGCAGGATTCCCTCTGCCCTGCTGTCATCTTTCAGCGTCACTTCGACCCGGTTTAATAAATAAATCCCGATCTCTCTGACCGTTATATCTTCACCCATACAAGCTACTCCTTCTACAATCCGTCATGTATTTATGGTATTACAGCACCCGCGCTTTTGCAAGGAATTCTTTCCGCGCAAACCGCCCGGAGATTCACGGTGCTCGTCAAATCTGCATACAGTCATACAATATAAATAATGTCTTTCTGCATTTCATAATCTCCCGGCGGATTCATGCAACTTTCTGTACCATGGTTGTATTTATTCCGGCTGCTCTGTATTCTGAAACTTCGGGTCTACAGCCGATAAAATACGCCGTGAGACCCGTTTTCTGGAATATTTTGATCATTTTTTCTATCTGCTGGAGCGTTCTCGGGTCTACAGCCTACAAAATACGCCGTGAGACCCGGAATTTTACAATTTCCGGGTCTCACGGCGTATTTTTTGCTTCCAGTGCCCAAAAGCCATGGATTTATCCCTCTTTTTCTCTCTTATCAAGCGGTTTTGGGGTCTCACGCAGCTATTTTTCCTCTGTAGACCCGCGCCAGCCTTCTCCAGGCTTTCTCACAAACGTTTTCTGCAATAAAAAATATGCCACGACACATTTTCGCACCAAGCGCGGTCGCCTGCGGCATGTCTCTCCTTCGCGCAAGTGCGCATCCTGCCCGGAGGGCTAAAAGCACCTTGTCAAGCGTCTTCCTGTACCGTAATATTCCGCACCCAGATATATTTTTTATAATGTAAGTACACAGCAGGAATCTTCACAATCTCGTCGAGGTTTACGATACAGTACACCACCATGACCGGCCATTTCAGCACAAATGCCGCAAAGAAGCCAAACGGCACGGAAAAGCACCACATCGCCCCGAGATTCCCCTTCATGTCGAACTTGGAATCCCCTCCGGCACAAAAGATGCCGTCCAGCACCGTCGTGTTGACTGACTGCGCCATAATGTTGCAGCCACAAAAGATCAGCATGTACTGCAGATACTCCGCCGCCGTCTCACTGAGCGGTGCAAAACGCACGATCAAAGGCGAGATCAGCATCAAAAGACCGCCGGTGGTCATGCCGACCACGATTGCCATGCGCGTCAGCCTGCCACCGTACACTTTTGCCTTGTCCAGTTCTCCGGCACCGAGCAGGTTTCCGATCAGCACGCCCGCACCGCCGCTGACGCCGCGGATTAGGCACGATAACACATTCTTGGCGATCGTGGTGATGGAATTCGCCGCCACTGCGTCGCTTCCCATATGTCCCATAATCACAGAGTAGGACACATAGGCGATTCCCCAGACGAGTGCAGCGCCGAGCACCGGCGTGGTATAGCGCCAGAAATCTTTTGTCAGAACGGCATCCGCCGCACGAAACATTTTCTTCCAGATGATCTGCACACGCCCGGACTGCTTCGTCTCCAGGTAACTCCAGATGAGCTCCACCAGACGGGCGGCAACCGTCGCGTAAGCCGCTCCCTGTATTCCTAACGCAGGAAGCCCCAACAGCCCGTAGATCAAGATCGCATTGCAGATAATATTCACAACGACCGCTGTACAGCTGATCCGTGAACTGACCGTGGCATAGCCGGTATTTTTCAGCAAAATCAGGTAAATCTGTGAAATACCGCACAGCAGATATGACAGGGACACCGCGCGCAGATAGACCGCTCCGCTCTCAATTAACGCAGGATCGGACGTAAAAATGCGCATGAGCACCTCGGGTGCCACCGCCGCAAACACGGTGAACGCACCGCTGAATATGAGATTGGTGCGCAGTGCAATCGGCATGACCTCCTCAATGGAAGCCGCGTCCTTTTTCCCCCAATACTGCGCTGCCATGATTCCGGAGCCGGCGGAGATACCGCTGATAAACAGATTTAAGACAAACTGGATCTGCCCTGCCAGAGACACCGCTGACAGGGAGGTCTGGCTGACCGCCCCAAGCATAATGGCGTCCGTGGCGCTGACTAGCGCCAGCATAAACTGCTGCATCGTGATCGGCAGCACCAGAAGCTTTAATTTCTGGTAGAATTCATCGTGGAAATTGATTTTCGCAAACATAATTTTCATCCTTTACATGTATATCTCATGAGATTTTATCATCTATGTCTTGCCGCCGTCAATTTCCTTTCTTGCCTTTTTTCAGGCAGATTCCGGATTTTTTTTTACATATCCTGCACTTTTTACAGATTTGGTCTTTTCACCGTCCACTCATACGTTCCGGCAGGCACATTCTCACTTCTTCCATCCGGAAGGAGCACTACCGCCTCCACCGGCGTTGCAAGCCGGATATGGCAGCCGTCCGTCCCGTACCGCCATGCGCTCTCAATCTTCCCTGCCACGGAAAGATAACTTCCGGATACGCCTCCCAGGCGCTCGTCCGGATACGGCGCAAAATGCAGCTTTGCAAAACCCGGTTTTTCCGGTCTGATTCCCAGGATATATTGATAATAAAACTCCCCGACACTGCCGAATGCGTAATGGTTAAAGGATACCATATTTTCACCGGAGCCCGCCATTTTCTCCTCATTGACGGTTCCGTCCGGCTTTAAGGCATCCCAGCGCTCCCAGGTTGTCGTCGCGCCGCATTTCACCTGGTACATCCACCCCGGGCAGTTCTCCTGCAATAATACATCATAGGCAAGCTTCTGCTCTCCCGCCTCCACCAGAAGCGGCAGCAGATGCTCCGTCGCAAAGAATCCCGTCTGCAGCCCGTTTTTGCGGATGTTGGCAACAAAGTTTTTCTTGACCCGTTCCCGCAGTTCGCCCTCCGGCAGCACAAATTTTAATGCCATGATGTAAGCGGACTGATAGTCCTTCGCCACAATTCCCTTTTTGCTCACAAATTTTTTGATATAAGCGTCCGTCGTCGCGGCAAGCTGTCTGCGGTACCGCGCCGCATCCTCTCTCTTTCCAAGCCGTTCTGCCGTCTTGCTGATGACCTTTAAGTCGTGCACGATAAACGCGTTTGACACCGGATTGTTGTGCATCGCCTGCCATGCGATTCCTTTTCCCATCGCAAGCCAGTCGCCTAAGGACGGACCGATCCAGAGATTTTTCTTCCCCATCTTGCGGATCTCCGCCTCCACAAAAAGCTTCATGCTCTCATACTGGCGCGGCAGTGCCTCCTCGTCGCCGAACTGGCGGTACATCATCTCCGGCAGAATCGTGACCGCATTGCCCCAGCCCAGCATGCTGATAAATCCAATCCCGGCAGGTCCCGTCTGCGGCACCGTGGCGCACACATATCCCTCGGTGTTGTCAAGCTGCCCCAGTTCCAGATCGCGCAGAAAATTTTTCCAGAACGCATCTGTATTAAAATTATAAGCCCCTGTCAGCGCAAATACCTGACCGTCCCCGGTATAGCCCATGCGCTCATCCCGCTGCGGGCAGTCGGTCGGCACTTCCACATAGTTGGATTTCTGTCCCCAGACCTGGTTCTCATAGAGTTTCTGCACCAGCGGATTCTCGCAGGAAAAATATCCGGTACGCTCCATCTCTGTATGAAGTGCGTATGCCCTGATCATCCCCGGCTGATATGCCGCACCGGAAAGCTCCATGTAACGGAATCCCATATAGGTAAAGCGCGGACGGTATTTTTTCTTCTCCGCGCCTGCATGGTAGACGATCGTTGCTTTTGCTTTGCGCAGATTTGCGGTGTACAGGCTACCGTCGGCATTTAAGATCTCCCCGTGCCGGATCGTAATTGTCTCATTTGTCAAAAAAGAAGGATCTATTTCTACAATTCCGGCAAAGTTTTGCCCGAAATCAAGGATCGTCACGTCTCCCTGCACCGTTGCCTCTCTCACCGGCATCTCATCCTGCAGACGCACCTCCGTAAGCGTCGGCTCCAGTGCAAACGGCGTCTCCCTCGTGTAGGCAGCCGCATGACCGGTCACTTTCTCTCTTCCGTCTGCAAAATAAATCTCACCATCGTACTCTCCGGCATATTCATACGGGGATTCCAGTTCCTCCACCGTCTCATCGGAGACGAGTCTCCTGCTTCCCGCCGCATCCTCCAGTTCCAGAATCCATGCGACCGCCGGCTGCTCTCCGTATATCTGCGTCTGATTTTCACAGAGAAAACGCCCGCAGTACCACCCCTGTCCGAGATAGACCGTCAGCGTATTTTCCCCTTCCCGCAACAGCTTCGTAACCTCGTGTGTCTGATAGAGCACACGTCTCGGATAGTAGGAAAATCCCGGCGCAAACATCTGCCTCCCGATCTTCGTGCCGTTTAATTCTGCTTCATACACGCCGAGGGCTGTGCCGTAAAACACGGCTTTTTTGACCTGTGAAGCTGTAAATTTCTGCCGGTATACAAAAACCTCGCCCTCCCGGTATTCTTTTTCTGAAGTGATCCACTGTTTTCTTAATTCTTCCATCTGCATTTCCATCCTTGTTCTGCCATCTCCCGCTCTGTCAGATCCGTGCGTTTAAAAACTGTGCGCTTACCTCCAGCGACCGTAGTGGAGAGTTGTCCACCCAGTTTTTATGGCTTTCTAAAATCACGGCATCCACATTCACGTTCTTTGCCTGTGTAATGAGTGCATCCAGATTCATATTACCGCAGCCAAGCTCCATGCTGTCCGATTTTAAGATTGGCGTCATGGCAGGCTTCAAAAGCCGCGTGCCGCGGTCATTGATATGATAGAGTTTCATTCTCATGTCCAGTTTTTTCATCAGGGCGAGCGCGTCCACGCCCGCCTCCGTCGGCCAGTAAGAGTCCAGTTCAAAGTTGACATATTCCGGATCTGTCTCCGAAAGGAGCAGATCATACGCCGTTTTCTGCGGCTCAACGTGCAGAAACTCACAGTTATGATTGTGGTACAAAAGCGCAATGCCCGCCTCCTTCAAAATTTTTCCGGAGACATTCAGATCCCGGCACAGCCCCTGCACCGCGGCTTTATCCGCGTAATCAAAGCGGTACATTCCCGTGACGACAACGTATTTTGTGCCGAAGGCTTCTGCCTCTTTTACAACCGTCTCCGGCTCCCGTCTGATTGTTCCAAGATCTTCGTGAATACTCGTTACACAAAGTCCCGCTTCTTTTACAAGTGCATTCCAGTCATAGCTTCCGCCTTTTCCGACCGGCATTCCTGCCGCCTTCGTGAGCATCCGCACCAGAAAAGAGGTCGGCTTCACCATAAAACCGTTCAGTTCGATTCCGTCGTAGCCTGCCGCCCTGATCCGCCGCAGCGTCTCTGCCGTCTGCTTTTCATTTTTCGTTACTGTTCCAAGCATGATCTGCTGTACTGCCTTTTTCATCCCTCTGCGCTCCTTACTCCATATTCCTTAGTTCTTTGGAATTTTCTGCAATGCGTCGTTTAACGCTTTCATCTGCTCCCCACTCACGGCGTCTCCCGCCTGCTTTAAGAGACTCGCCAGTGTCATGCGCTGCATCATCCGCTGCAATGCCGGGTTGTCCTTCACGCTCTCCGCCACATCGCCGCGGCTTGCGGAAGCCTGTGCCATCAGGCGCTGCACAATGGCGTTTGCCATCTCATTTTTCGCCAGTTCTCCCAGCGTATCGGAAATCGAATAGTGATCCGCTTTGAAATCCTCTTTGTCAAACCAGTTGACCACATCCCCCTGCTTGTTGAAAATGTAATCCGGGTTCGGTTCATCCACTTTTCGCACCGTAATCTCGTCGCTGCATTCCCCGGACACTGCCCGGATCGTGTGCGTTCCCGTGATCGGCACCCGGAATCTGAAGATGCGTGCACCTTCCTTGGTCTCCTGCTCTGCTCCATCCACAAAAAGCGTGACCTTCTTCTGGTTAGAGTACACTTTGATCTCCGTCACATCCTCCGCACGGTCTGTGTATCTGCTGCCGCAGAGATGCACAAATGGGTCTTTGCTCCAGTATGCCTTGTATACATAGAACGCATCCTTTCTGATCCTGCGGTCCATCGTCACAAGTCCCTTCTGGTTCTCGCCGTGCCTGCCACCCTCGTCGCGTCCGTCCGCAGCGAAATCAAACAGATTCCACACGTGCGTTGCCCACAGATACGGGCGCTCCTCAATCATTTTTGCCATATGCTCATGGTAAATACACTGATATTCCTCCGTGTAATCGCCCCGCTCCGGATTCGCACTGTGATATGCCGGATTCGCATCCGCGCCGTACTCGGAGAGTCCGATCACCCGGTCGGGGTAAGTGCTGTGATATTCGTCAAAAAAGCTGTCGTTCTGTTCCAGTTCCCCGATATACCAGCCAAAATAGAGATTGTAGCTGTTCATATCCGGTATCTCTAACATCGGACTGTCCGTCTCTAACATAAAGACATCCGCCATAACCGTCGGACGCGTCTTATCCAGTTCATGACACAGATCATTTAATCTGCGGTGATTCTCCAGCAGTTCTTCGTTCACCGCGCTCGCAGCCGTAATTTCGTTGGATAGTCCCCAGCAGACAAGCGACGGATGATGATAGTTCTGCACGATCAGTTCTTTCATCTGGCTTAACGTATTTTCGGTGCCGTCCGTCATGTGCATCGTGATATACGGGATTTCCGCCCACACGATGATTCCGTTTTCATCGCATAGATTGTAAAATTCCTGTGCGTGCTGATAATGTGCCAGGCGGATTGTGTTGGCGCCAAGTTCTCTTACTATCGCCATATCCTCCCGGTGCATTTCGTATGTCAGCGCATTGCCTGCGCCCGTGCGGTCCTGGTGACGGCTCACGCCGCGCAGCGGATAAGATCGTCCGTTTAAGAAAAATCCCTCCCTGGGATCCACTTTAAAGCTGCGGCAGCCAAACGTCCGCTCCACGACATCGCCGCCCGGAAGTTCTGCTTTTGCCGTATACAGATACGGGTCATTCACACCGTCCCAGAGATGCACACTTTTAAGTGCAAACACGGCTTTTGCATAACCGCTTTCCACGGGAACCGTCTGTGTCTCTCCCGCCACGGCGACCGTCACTTCCGGTGCTTCCCCCGTCATCCACAGTTCCACCGTCACGTCTGCGTCCGCCTGTTTCTCTGCGGCGTCCAGAATCGTCACCTCCGGCGTCACTTTCATGCCGTTTCCGCCCGCATAGTCCATCGCAAAATGCACTTTAGGCACCGTCACCAGCTTTACCATGCGGTACAGCCCGCCGTAAAAAGTAAAATCGGCCTTCTGCGGATACACCTTTGTGTTGTCGGAGTTATCCACATATACTTCTAACAGATTGTCCTCTGTCAACTGCTCCGTCACATCTACCCGGAATGTAGAAAATCCGCCCTCGTGGTGGAACAGCTTCGTTCCGTTGACCACAACATCCGCCGTCATCGCTGCGCCGTCAAATTCCAGATACGCTCTCCCTCCCTTTTCCAGTTCCGGTTTTGCGAAATGACGCACATATTTGCAGGTTCCGCGATAATAATCGTTTCCGCCGTCCTGTCCGTCAACCGCGTTCCAGGTATGTGGGAGCGTTACCGCCTCCCCTGTTTCACTCTGCGGATTTTTATAAAATGTCCAGCCTTTCTCCAGCAATATTGTATTTCTCATCTGTTCCGTTTTCCCTTTCTTTTCTTCTCTCTACTTCATTTCCTCAATCACTTTTTCCACTTCTGCCTGTTTTTTCTCCTGAATACTCTTCTGTACTTCCTCCATCTTCTCTTTGGAGAGCGGTGTCTCGCGCATTGCGCAGAGCGTACATACCCAGCCGATCAGCGGGAGTCCGAAATACATGCTCATCGTCATCCAGAAGATTGCCGGTGTAGACGGGTCGGTCGGCTGCGGCATCGTGTGCCTGTAACCGATCAATGCCACCAGACCGGTTGCAATCGCTGCAGAAAACGAGGATACTAACTTGTCAACAAAGCTGTATGTACCTGTCACTGCTGCCGGAATGAATTTACCGCTGCGGTCTAACTCGTAATCAATAATGTCCGCCATCATCGCATTGCTTGACATCGTCACGCACATTTTTGCACCATTTAACACCAGGGTCAGTAATACATATACAATCATCATTGGAAGCGTCGTCGCAATCAGGGTCGGATCAATGAAAATAAACAATACCACAAGCACCGCCGCCACGGTGATGCACACATACGTCCACGTCACCATCGCCTCTTTATTTCCGTGCTTTCCTGCGTATTTCGCCCCGATAAACGCGAAGATGATCGAAGGAAGCATACCGATTACACTTAAGATTGTCCCAAGCTGCATATTGCCGATAATAATTCCGAACAACATCGTCGTTACAACCGCCTGGCTTGCCGTCTGGCTCGCAATCTTATCCGAACTCGCCGCAACGATGAACGTCTGCAGCGCACGGTTGGATTTGACCAGCTCCCACATATCTTTTACTTTTACCGGCTCCGCCTTCTTCTTGCTCGTCACGCCCACAAAATTTTCCGGTTTATCGATATCCGATACCGCGATACAGCAGAGAAGCAATCCCACACCCGATACTGCCACGCAGACGATGCAGGATGCTGCAAGCATCTCTACCGTATAGACATTCCCGTATTTGGGAAGCAGCATCACCGTAATCACGATGTTAAGAATCATCGGCACCAGATAGTTATAAGCCGTACTCCAGACGCCTACCATCGGGCGCTGCTTCGGGTCGTTCGTAAGCATCGCCGGAACGATCTGCGCTGTGACGTTGCACATCGTATAGCCGATCACATACAGGCAGTAGAGCAGCACAAACAACACGATTCCATGTCCCTTTCCACTCGCCCAGCAGTACATGATCAGGACTGCCAGTGACTCGATCAGCCATCCTGCCACCATCAGAATCCTGATCTTTCCAAACCGCGTGTTCATCTTATCGATGATGATCGCAATGATCGGATCTGTGACGCCGTCTAAGATTCTTGTTGCAGTCAGGATAATGCCTACCACCGCTGTTGCAATGCCATACCCTTCGTTTGCCACATAGCTTGCCAGTCCAAGCAGCACATAAAAGCACATTCCGATTCCGGAACTGCATCCCGCAAGCGCTACCCTCCATGTCTTCGCGCGGCGGTAGACAATGCCGTTTGTCTCCACCGGCTGTTCTTTTTTCTTTCCAAACATTTTTGTACCCTCCAGCCTTTTCCGTATTTTGCCGCTCCCGTATGTCTGCTATATCTGCGGCCTGTGTTTTTCTATGGCTTTATTCTAGCCGGTCTTTTTCTTTTCTGTGTTTACAAATTCGTGGTAATGTAATAAAATTCATGTTATAAAATTAAGTATTGCTATTTTTCTAACATTTTCACGATTTTATGAACTCCCGGTTTTATAAAATCTTATATAGTAACATCAGATTACAAGAGATGCGCAGGAGAAATACGGCTGACGCTGTATTTTTTCACTGCAGAATGGAGGATTTTATGAGATTACCGGAACATTTTTTGATCGGGGCTGCCACAGCCGCCCATCAGGTAGAAGGGAACAATATCCACAGCGACTTATGGGCGATGGAGCATATGAAGCACACCAGCTTTCTGGAGCCGTCTTTAGACGCGGTCGATCACTACCACCGCTATGAGGAAGATATTAAACTTCTGTCCGATGCCGGCTTAAACGCCTATCGTTTTTCGATCGAATGGGCGCGCATCGAGCCGGAGGAGGGCGTGTTTGATGCAGCAGCCGTCGCACATTACCGCGACGTCATCGCCTGCTGCAGAAAATACGGTGTAGAGCCTTTCGTTACCCTGCATCATTTTTCCAGCCCGAAATGGCTGATGACCAAGGGCGGATGGGAAGCAGAGACAACGCCTGCCGACTTTGCCCGCTACGTCCATTATATTATGAAAGAGCTCGGCAGCGGACTGCACTATGTATGCACCATCAACGAGGCAAATATGGGCATCCAGGTTGCCGCAATCGCCGAACGTTACAAACGGCAGATGATGGCACAGATGCAGACGGCACAGACAACGTCAAAGGGCGGCGACAGTGCAGACGGAACGGTGCAGGTCGGCATCAATCTCCAGAAAATGCTGGAGGGTCAGAAAGCCACCGCTATTGAAAATCTGGAAGTCTTTGGTGTGGAAAAAGTAGAAAACTTTACTTCCATGCGCACCAGAGAGGGCGATCTTCTCATCATGAAAGCGCATGCGCTCGCGAGAAAAGAAATCAAAGCGCTCTACCCGGACATTCAGGTCGGTCTTACCTTAAGCCTGCACGACATTCAGCCGCAGGCTGGCGGCGAGACACGTGCAGCCTCTGAGTGGGACGAAGAATTTTTACACTATCTCCCTTATATCAAGGAGGATGATTTCTTAGGCGTGCAGAATTATACCCGCTCACTGATCGGTCCGGACGGTCAGCTCCCGAATCCGGAGGGCGCCCAACTGACCCAGATGAATTATGAGTTTTATCCGGAAGCTTTAGAGCATGTTCTGCGCAGGGTGGCAGAAGATTTTCACGGCGATCTGTATGTCACCGAAAATGGAATTGCGACTTCCGATGACACCAGACGCGTCGCTTTTATCGATGCCGCGCTTAACGGCGTCGCTGCCTGCATCCGCGATGGTCTCCCGGTAAAAAGTTATTTTCACTGGAGCCTTCTGGATAATTTTGAATGGCAGAAAGGCTACTCGATGACCTTCGGTCTGATTGCAGTCGACCGCAGCACACAGACAAGACATCCGAAGGAAAGTCTGCGTTTCCTCGGAAGCTGGAACCGCTAAAGAAAGGAATACCCGCATGGACATCAAAGAACGTCTCTCTTTTTTTCAGGAAATGGTTCAATGTGAATACCCGCTTCATCTCTGGCACTACAGCCCGGAGTTTGAGCTGATTGAGACAGACTGTCCGGCAGAACTCATGCTGCCGGACATTATCTCCATGCTGGGTTTTTCCTCTCTCGTACTCGCGCATATCGAATCCGGGAACCGCATGCCGCTGATTTTGGACACCGAGTTCGGACTTCTCTGGATCGCCGGTTTTGAGTATCAGGGCTTTGCGCTGCAGCAGATCCACATCGTCGGTCCTGCCTTTACCGGAAGCAACTCGCATCTGGTTCTGCGGAAAAAGCTAGATTCCTACCAGCTTACCGTCAAGCTACGCTCTAAAATTGTAAAGCAGATCGAGAGTGTGCCGATCATTCCGTCTTCCGTGCTGCTCTCCTACGCCATCATGTTTCACTGCGCCATTACCGGCGAGCGGATCACCGCGGATCTGATCTCTTTTACCTCACACAGCACGACAAACGTTCCGGACGACTCGCCGCTTCTCTCCGGGGAGCATCCGGGCATCTGGATGGCGGAGCAGACATTTCTCTCCATGATCCGCGAAGGAAATCCGGAATACAAAAAGGCTCTTGCGAAATCCATGACCTTAAGCTCCGGCGTTAAGGCCGAGATCGGCGATTCACTCCGCATGAGCAAAAATAATCTGCTGGTGCTCTTAACCCTGTGCAGCCGCGCTGCGATCGATGGCGGTCTGAATCCCTCCATCGCATACACCCTAAACGATTACTATGCCGGGCGCATTGAGGAATGTAAAACAACTGCCGACACGACCAATTTAAGCCGCGAATTTCTCGATGATTACGTCCACCGTGTCCGCGCCGCAAAAGAGACGAATGCACATTCCAGGCAGATTCAGAACATCTGCGACTACATCAGTCTGCACATCCGCGAACCGCTCTCGATCTCTCTGCTCTCCGAACGGCTCGGCTACACGGAATATTATTTTTCCCACAAGTTCAAGGAAGTGACCGGCGAGAGCGTGAATGCTTATATCCGCCGAAAAAAAATAGAAGAAGCAAAGCTTCTTCTATCGGGTACCCGCATGAGTATTCAGGACATCAGCGATGAACTATCCTTCGGCAGCCGCAGTTTCTTTTTCTCCAGCTTTCAGAAGGAGACCGGCATGTCACCGACGGCATACCGCGGGGAGCACTGTAAGGGGTGAGGGGAGGACCTGATTGCCCCAACATTTCTTTTTGAACCGTTTATCCAGATCTATTTCCCGTATCACCTGCTCTTTCATTCCAGATTTTTGAGATAATCGTTCTTCTAAATCATCCTGTAGAATAGGTGATATTATAGCAGCCGAAATACCTGTTCCACTGAATCGGTGAGATTCTCCATGGCTTTTTCCCGCTGCATGGCCTCCTCTAACGTGCACGCCCCTCGCACGATCGGGAAAAATGCGTCAATGCCGTTGTCATTGCACGCAGCTGCTTCTTTTGTGACCGAACCGGCGAACGCAATCACTTTACAGCCATACTTCTTGGCAGCCCTCGCAACCCCCACGGGCGCTTTTCCCATTGCAGTCTGAAGATCCAGCCGTCCCTCTCCGGTGAGCACAATCTGCGCTTTCTTTGCCTCCTCCTCAAAATGGATCACGTCTAATATCAGCTCGATTCCCGGAACCAGTCTCGCCCCAAGATAACTGATAAAGGCATATCCCATGCCGCCGGCTGCCCCCGCGCCCTCCCGGGCTGCATAGTCAACGCCGATCCGCCCGGCAGTGATCGCGGCGTAATGCTTCATATCCGCGTCGATACGCGGCATTTCCTCTTCCCGTATGCCCTTCTGCTTTCCATAAATATAGGTCGCCCCTTTTTCTCCGCAGAGCGGATTCGTGACATCACATGCAATCTGAAAATCACATTCTTTCAGTTCCGGCATCAGATGCTCCAGTGAAACGAAATGTATTTTACCAAGCGCATCCGCTCCCTCTCCTGCTTCCTCTCCATCCTTGGTCAGAAACTTCACACCGAGCGCTCTAAGCATTCCGATTCCGCCGTCATTTGTTGCGCTTCCGCCGATTCCGATGATGAATTTGCGGTATCCGCGCGAAACGGCATCCCGTATCATCTCGCCCACTCCATAGGTGGTGGCTTTTCCCGGATTTCTCTGCGCTTCCTCCACAAGCGCAATGCCCGCGGCCTGCGCCATCTCCATAACCACCGTCTTTTCATCCGCAAGGATTCCGTAGTAAGCTTTTACCCGGCTTCCCATCGGTCCCGTCACAGACAGTTCCACTTTCCTTCCGCCCAGCCCCTCTATCAGGGCATCTGTTGTGCCCTCTCCTCCGTCTGCCAGGGGGCGGACCGTCACATTGGCATGCGGATAGACGCGCAACACCCCGTCACGCGCCGCATTCCCCGCTTCCATGGAAGTCATACTCCCCTTAAACGAATCGATCAAAACTATTACATCCATCTTTTTCTCCTTACAGGCATGCAACAGAGACACTTTGCAATGCTCACTCTGCAATGCCTTTTTTCATTTTTGTCCACAGTGTTGCCATGCTGATTCCTAGTTCTTCCGCTGTCTTCTGCCTGCTTCTGTTATTTTTTGGAAGTGTCAGCATATTAACTTCACTGACATATCCATAATCACATCTGTTTCAACCGTGAAACTATCTTATACACTCTCAACATACTCATAATAGGATTTTCTCCACCAGTCGCACTTGTGTCACACCATTTTCTATACACGTTACCTTTTATCTACTTTTCTATTTTTTATCATGTTCGCTGTTCCAATTTACACCTTGTAAAAACTCCAACACAAGCCTATTATTCAGCAGAGTCTCAAAACACCCCTCTGCTACGATATTCAAATGCTTCATTCATAAGGCTACAAAACACACATCCATTTTCGCTCCTTAATATCCCACAAACCGCAGAAAATCAAGGTTTCCTTGAAAGCAGACAGACGGTTTCAATATTCCCCTGAACTTTGATTTTATACTGCATAGCGAAAGTACATAATTCACTTTAGGCTGGGGTAAAAAATTTATCCCATGAAACCATTCTCTCCCTCTCGTCCAAATGTAAATTATTCAAAAAAGCTAAGTTGAGCGTCTTTTAATGACTTTACTTTTCTATCCGTAATTTTATCATCCGAAGTGATATTTCCACATAATAATGGGGACGCTTGATTGTACAATCTTACATTCTCTTTTACTTTCTCATCATTAAAATTTGCATAGCAATATTTGCAACCATTGAGACAAGTATTATACGCTCCTACTTCCACACTTTCAAAACATCCACACTCTTCTCTCTGATTTTTGTCCTTTTCACCAACCAACTTACACCCTAATATCTTCTCAATTAGTTTTTTATCTATACAGCTTCCATGCTGAACACCAACATTGTGAAGATTGATTTGCTCTGCACAAGATTCAATTACTAAATTATATTTTGAAGCAATTTGTACCATTTGCGCCGCCAAACTAATCATCTCATCATTTGTCATTTGCCTAATGCCAAGTTCCTTAGTGTTTCGTTGTGTTTTTGCATATAAATCAACAAAACTGATAACTACCTTTTCCGTGTAATCCGCAAGACTACTCGCTATTTCCTCAAACGCTTTTAAATGGTAATCCATTGTATATCGCTTGCTTATCAAAATAGGATCATATCTCCATATTACTTTTTCTTTTCCTATTTTTTTAGACAATGCCTTAAACGTTGAAATAAGTTCCTCTCTCTTATTTGGAAGGTTCGGTTCAATATCCTTACCATATCCCGTAAGAGTAAACTGAAAATAGTATACATAATCTTTCAAACATTCCAGCTTTTCCATCATATTCGCAGGGTTTTTGGTCCAAAACACAATGCAGTCCACTACATCTGGCGATAAATCTATTCTACTTATTTGATGTGCATTCATAGGATTTCGCACATATAAGAATCCCTCTTTAATTCTGTTAACAAACCAATCTGAATAGTAATTTGGCACATCTGTTCTTCTACTCACACTTAATATCATAATGAATCCTTCCTATCGAAAGTCAATACTTGATAACAAATATTTCTCGCTTTCAACACCGGCCATCTATTTAAATTTTTGCAATCACTTGTACAATTTTCTCTATTACTAACATATGTACTACATTCTGTATTTAAAGAAGTTAATAATTCAATAGCCTCATTCGGATATTCGAACTTGTAATCAATCTTTTTGATTCCTCTATCTTCATCTTTATAGTGAATAAATGTCGTTGCATTATCTTCTGTAATAAATCCATTCTGTTTTATGGCTGATATAATTTTTTCACTTCTTTCCATATCTCTATCCATACTTCCCTGATCAGAACGAAGAGATATTAATATATGAATTCTATCTCTTTGAATTTCTTTTTTTCTAAAACTCTCACAAATATCTTGAAACTCTTCATTTGAAAATTCACTAATAGATTTAGGGAAAATATATACATTGGATATTAGCGTACTTGTTTTTTGAAAAATAGTTGCAGCATTGACTTTTGTAAACTTGACTTCATCTTTTTCTCTTGCTTCTATTTTATAATTCCAATCAATAGTATCAATGCCCCTATATTTAATATAACATTCTCCACTTCCAATCTCACCAAGTGCTTCAACCAATCCCCAATAATCTATCATATTTCCACATCCGATGGATGCCACCTCTATGCTATCTTTAAATTTTTCTCGTGCAAATAATGTATCAAACATACTTTTATATTCAAAGGCATATGAAAAAACATACCGTAACAAATATAATTGTTGAATATGTATGTCTGAATAATCCGGCTTTTGTCCAGCTTGATAATTTAATGTTTTCAGCATACATAAATTAACGTTTTGGTCTATATACTCTCTGAAATCATCATATATCATTGAAATATAATTCTTTATTGTAATCATCCCTGAGTTCCCCTATAAAATTTATCTTTTATATTTTTCTTCTGTCAAAAAGTATACTTTCGCCAAAATGTATACTTCCCCTTCTCCAAAGCCTATCCCCTGGGGTAAATCTCCGATTATATCATCACTCTACGGAAACAGAAACACACATCTATTTTACTCCAAAAATGGCGAAATCCTTTGATTTATTGGGCTTTTTTCGACAGAAGGCAGACTGTTTCAACATGCCCCGTCTGCGGAAACATATCGCATCCGACACACCTTTGCACCTCATAGCCATTGCCACAAAGGTACTTCAAATCTCTTGCAAGTGTTGCACTGTCGCAGGACACGTATACAATTTTCTCAGGCTCCATCTGTACCATGGTCGCAAGCAATGCTTCATCGCAGCCCTTGCGCGGTGGGTCAACGACTATAACATCCGCAGTAAGCTTATGCCCTAGACGCTCACTCTCCTTTGCATAGAAATCCGGAAGAACCTCCTCAGCTTTTCCGGCAAAGAACTCTGCATTCTCTATATTGTTAAGTCTTGCATTCTCTCTTGCGTCCTCAATAGCCTGCTGTACAATCTCCACACCGTATACTTTCTTTGCCTGCTTTGCAAGAAACAGCGAGATAGTTCCTATTCCGCAGTAGAGATCCCATACAGTCTCATTTCCGGTAAGCTCTGCATAGTCAAGCGCTGTCTGATAGAGCTTCCTTGTCTGGACAGGATTTACCTGATAGAACGAAAGCGGTGATATGCGATACTTGATATCGCCTATATAATCCTCAATATAAGGAGTTCCCCACAGTGTTTTACATTCGTCACCGAGAATGACATTCGTATTTTTCGTATTCACATTGAGCATTATGCTCTTTATATGCCATGAATTTTCATGTTTATGCCAATGCATATTGCCGGAATTGTCAGCATTTGCTATCTGCTCACCACTTGTAACACGTTCAACATCAGCCATTGATTGTCCGCAATCGGCAGTCTTGCCATGAACAGATTGTTCCTTCTTCCATATCTGACCGTTTCCCATAACCCCGCTAAAATCCAGTCCAAGCAGCTTTTCTGCAAGCTTATCTGCATGCGGAAGCTTACTCTGATTAATCACAAGGCATACCATAATCTCACCTGTCGTATAGCCGCAGCGTATAAGGATATGGCGTATTATGCCTGTATGCTTAATCTCATTATATGGCTTTATTTTATTCTCCTCCATGAACTTGCGGACGGCTCCCACAATCGGTTCATTGACCGGTGCGCCTATATAGCAGGTATCTGTCTCGATTATAGAATGTGTACGACCGGCATAAAAGCCGATTCTTATATTGCCATCCTTGTCCTCACCAACCGGAAACTGAGATTTATTTCTATAGAAATACGGCTCCTTCATTCCAATGACAGGCTGCACTTTGACATTGGTAAGACCACCTATTCTTCGAATATTATTCTGTATAATTCCACGCTTGAATTTTAGCTGTTCGTCATAATTCAATTCCTGAAGATTGCATCCGCCGCACTTTCTTGCAATAAGACAGCGTGCCTGCTTGCGGTACGGTGACGGAGAAATCACTTCAATAAGCCTTGCATAGCCGTATGTCTTTTTGGTCTTAATCACCTTGACGCGCACTTCATCACCTATAACTGTGTCCTTAACAAAAAGGGCGTAGCCATCTACTTTGCCTACGCCTTCTCCTTCAAGGGACATATCTTCTATTTTAACGATATATTCCTGATTTTTTTCCATGTATGATTCTCCATATATTTTGATATTTACAGAACAGTCCTTCTGACATTAGTATCGAGCATCTTCTGGAAGCCTAACCACTCGCCTGTCTGTGCCTGCGGTGTAGATAAAAGCTCCTTAAGAGTCTCCATCTTAGCGTCCATATTGTCAGCAAAGTTGAGTGCAAATGCCTCCATAATCGCCGGCTTTTTAGGCGAACCGTACTCGTATTCACCGTGATGTGACACAATCAGATGCTTAAGCTCCGACTCAAGCTTTGACGGAAATCCATCTATCATTGCTACACGCTTTCCTATCATCTCAACACCGATTATAATATGACCTAAAAGCTGTCCATCATCCGTATAATCATTGGTAGGAAAATCCGACAGCTCTTTTAACTTTCCTATATCATGAAGCATAGCTCCTGTGAGAAGCAAATCACGGCTGAGCATCGGATATCTGTCTGCGAAACAGTCACACAAGGTTGCGACACCTAATGTATGTTCAAGCAGGCCTCCCACAAATCCGTGGTGAACCGACTTGGCTGCCGAGTGAAACTTAAAATTCTTTATAAGCTCTGCATCGTCAACAAAAAAGCTGTCCAAAAGACTTCTAAGATATGTGTTTCCAACCTTATTCTTAAGAGTCATAAGTTCTCCATACATTTCTTCAATATCACGCGAGCTTACAGGGAGAAAATCCTTCATGTCAAATTCGCCTTCTGTACATTTGCGGGCACGCTTGATGCTCATCTGCATTGCTCCGTTGAACACTGTGACTTCACCCTGCACTTCAATGAAATCAAGTGCCTCAAATTCCTCTATACCCATGGAATTAGGTTCCCATATCTTCGCATCAAGTGTTCCTGTTCTATCCTGTAAAAGCACATTCTCATAAGGCTTTCCATTCTTGGTTGTGGCAGCATTCTTCTGCTTGCACATATATATACTTGTAACTCTTTCGCCTTCATGAAGGCTGTCAATGTATCTCATCTTACTCTCCATTTCACCAAATAAATTATCTTTTCTGTCAAAAACCGCCTTAACGCCAGACGCTTACAGCTTATTCAACTCCTACTTCAAGCGGTATCTCGACATTGCGATATCCGTCCTTACCCGGTCTGCTTATATATACCGTAACTGTCATTCCCGGCTCTGTAGAAAACAGAACATTCTGAAATGCCCTGACGGTCTGTATATTCTCCGAATCAATTGCCGTTATTATATCTCCGCTCTGTATACCTGCATAAAAAGCAGGAGAATCATCCTCGACAGAATTGACATATACTCCATCAGGCATACCATATACTTCCTTCATCACTGCCGTGACAGTCTGTGGACTGATACCCGCATACGGTGTTACTTTACCATTAATCAGTCTCTCAATCAAGCGTTTTAATTCAGAAATGCCATAAGAATTTATTATTTTGCCTGATATCGCCTCATTTTGGTATGGTATTATTCCTACAACCTCACCCTTTGTATTCACGATTATGCCACAGTCAGCCTCATCCGCCTCGATAGCTGTGCTTATCACTCGATAGCTGCCATCTGTATCCATAAAACTTTCATTTATTGAAGTTGCTGTAGTATATACAACCATTCCGCTCTGTCCATACATACTTCCCACAGCTATTACAGGATCACCCTGCTGGATGACATAGGAATTTCCAAGTACCGCAACCTTGACATTCTCCGGAATCTCTCCGTTATATACTGCCTTTTCTACTGCTACTATAGCTATATTGGTTGTTGTATCACCTGTTATATATGTGCCTTGCGCGATTGTTCCATCATTAAAGATAACCGATAAATACTTATCGCTCACGAACTGCTTAGTTGTCAGAATATAAAAATATTCTTCATCCTCAGCAGCAATAAATCCCATAATCCCTGCATTGGAAACATAATCCCATGTAACTGCGTCCTGTGAAACTTCAATAGAAACTAACGACATGTCAACTGTCTCTATCACGGACTTCAATCCTGTATACAGTGAATCAAGCTCTGTCACTCCCGGTCTATATTCGTCAAATGCACTGCTTATCTGTTCATCTACCAACGACAACAGTTCTTCACGGCTGATATTCTCAGCTTCTATGTCCTGTGATGTGCTCTCACTATTCATGTCACCATCGCTTGAACCGGATACGTTCTCATCCGCAGTTTCACTGCCATTATCATTTTCCGCAGTGTCTTCCGTTCCTATATCCGCACTGCTCTCAAGCTCTGATGTGTCACTCTCCATATCGGAATAAATATCGTCCGTCATCTCCTCTGTCTGGCTGTCCGTCGGTATTACAGTCCCCTGCCTGCTTGTCGGCTCCTCATCACCGACAAACTTTCTTGCAGTCGGATACACAACAGACATTACAAGTCCTGAAACCACTCCGAATATAACTGCTGAACCAATAACCTTTGCTACATGCTTCACTGCTCTTTTAATCCTATTTCCGGGCTTCTTTACTATCTTTTCTGTATACAGGCTGTAATCCTGTCCTTCACGTTTCTCATTTTCCTGCCCGGACATATTGTGGTTATTATCCATTGCAAATCTTAGCCTCCGGATTATCCTTTTAATATGTCACGAAAATATCTTTGACTAACATTATTTTATTATAAAATAAAATTATGAATTTTTTATGACATACGTGTAAAAGAATTATCCCATGGCACAGCACAAAATATAGGCTATTGAGATTGCCGGCACCATAGGTGCTTTTTTTGTCTTCATAAAGCTTTTTCCCTTCAGTTTTAACCATATATTATATACGATAAAATATATGCCGAACATGACACAGAAAATTATCATTGAACCGTATACAAGCCTGAACGAATACATTGCTATATCTATTTCTTTTACGGCTGCTCCCATAATAAGCATGAAGAATATTTCCATATCTCCCTGTGCATATATTCTCAAAATTTTCAGAATGAACACTGCTGCCATACACAGGAAAAGTCCGCAATAATTTTCATACGAAAAACCATATTTATATAACAGAGCCAAAAATTCAATAACTATGCACAGCCTTATCGGAAACACATAAAGCTGTCTGCTCTTTATATCAGTATAGCTATGAAAAATAAGCATATACCATATCGGAAGATTATATATTCCACATATAAAGCTTCCGAATAACGCTGCCACTATACATATGTAAGCCGCTATGCCGGTCTTACATAGCTTCTGCGAAATTCTGCCGCACAGAGCCTTTTTCAGCTTAGTCGTAATCTTTTCTTTCCCCATAGATATTCTTTTCACGCTCATACATGCATCGCCCTATCCTGAGTGTCCCTTTTTCAAGTGCCACATTAAATTCCTCCTCCTTTTCACCCGGAATTATAATGTTCACCACCATTGCAGTTCCTTCCTCCAGCTGGCTTTTCTTTACCTGTACTCCCGCCTGGGTAAACACTCGCATGACATATGCATAGTCGCATATCTTTTCAGCTTTCACAGCACTTATTCCGTTGCTGTTGTGCTCCGTGACTGACCAGATATTTATTCTGTCTCCTTCCCTCAATATACCACCCACAGCCTGTGACAGATTGCTGGCATTTAATGACACCTCGATGGGCTCATCAATCCCTGTGATACGTATATCACTCGATGAAAACATATTCGTTGTGATTATTTCATTCTTGGCTATGCCTCTGACTGTGTACAGTTTAATAAGCTGTGTCAAATCTGTCACGCAGTTATCCGGAAGCCATTCCGCCTTTCTCCCGGCCTTAACAAAATACGAGCTTATATTATCTGCCGTAAGCATCGTGCTCTCATCAATGTCTTCCTGCGCCACATACACCATTATATAGTCCTCCGACAAAAGAACACTTCTCTCAATAAAAAGCATAAATGCATACAACACTATCGTCACAATAAAACTGTATACAAGCACCCTCACATTTACCGGACCATGCCGGCTTTTTTCCTTTATGTTCTTCCTTCGCGGCACTCCTCTTTTTCTCATTATTTTCGCTGCCATAAGTTTGATTTTTCTCCTCCACTACAATATATTCATGGTTAATACACCTCACGGCCTTTGAGGCATTATCCATCTTATTTCTGATAATTATTGCCCATTATTTTCATTCTGCCATTTTAAGAAACAGGCATCAATCAGTCACCGCCACAAGTCTTGTCAGCTTATAATCCTCAAGTCCTTCAAGCGAGAATGATATCTGTGCATATACCGATGTCTCCGTAATTTTTAACATACCGTCATTTGCAGTTACATACACGTCCGTATTATAAGGATACCTCAACGTATATGCCCCGCCGTCCTTAATCCCACATTCTGTTATGTGCCATCCGGCATCATCGGCAATGTAATTGTACACTCTGTAAGAGATAATCCTGACTTTTCCGTACATTCCCTGTTCCTTTATAGTCTCCATTTCATCATTCAAGCCAAGATTATTTTTCAGGCAGTCAACAAAGCGGACATATGAATTTACAAATGCTGCATCCCACACTGTCGGCTCTGCATTGTCTGATATAATAAGATTTCCTGTCCGCGCATATTCATTAAGATTGATTATCGAGGCTGCCAAAAGAGAATATGTCAGGTTGCTGTCAATCTGCTCATAGCTGTACTCAAGCCTGTCTCTTCTAAATGTATAACAAATAAATGTGCACATAAAGACAACAATAATCATGGCTAACGGCATGAGGGCAGCCCCTTCCCTGCTACTCCTTATTCTTTGCTGTAGATTTTTGATAAATTCTAAAGCTTTCGCCTCCCTCCCTGATAAATGAAAAGCCCTGTATTCCCGCAATGGCATCAAGATGAATTTCTCCGCTTACGGACAGTACAACCTCCTGTCCGTAAGCCGCAGGTGTCATTGTCGTACCTGCATATGAAATATTTACCACTCCCATATCGGAAAGCTCTTTTGTAAGTCCGCTCTGTTTTTCTGCGGTAAGATAGCCATATGTCTCCATGTATAGAATATATTTTCTTTCTATACGGGATTTTTTTATCGCCAGATTCATCCTTGCATACATGTCAAGCCCCAGATATACGACCATGAACAAAAGCAGAATCCCAAGCATGCATGAAAGCATGTTGCCTACGCCGCTCCTTCTTTTTTTCAGAATATTTCCCATACTCACTGCCATAGCTTATGAGAACATTTCCGATGCTGTTGAGGTCATCGTTGTCCATATATCCTGAATGAACTTTAATCCACCGGATTTAAATATTGCCGCCATCGCAACCACGACAATCATCACAAGCACTTCTCCAATCACTGCACTTCCTGCCTTACTTTGTACGACTCTTCGCCTCACAAGCTCCTTACATCCATTAACTCCATCAATCATCTTAAAAAAAATATAATTGTTCATATGCTGCCTCTTTCCTTTATTATTTTTAATGAAAAACTTGTGTCAAATATACACTGACACAAAGTCAATACATAAAAAGCCTTTATACATAGCTTTTCAGATTTTTCCTACATTTTAAAGAGTACTGCCGAGTCTAACAGCCCCTTCACACCGGCATAGACAAGCACTGCCATCATGCACAAGAATATTGCAAACAGGCAGGCATCGCCCATACGCCTTAAATGCTCCTGCTCGTATCTGTTACTGCTCTCCATAAGAGTCCTAAGATATCCTCTGATATCCTCAAGCATCGCCATGGATGCGTCATTCTGTGCAAGCTGTTTCACAGTTACAACCAGATTATCAATATTTTCATTCTCAAATTTTCCCGCAAACACTTCCACCGACACGATGAGATCATTCGATGATAAAATATCCCCTGTAAGTGTTATAAGCGCCGCCTTCAATCTTGGATGTGATGCTACTCTGTATGCATCAATCAATGTTCTTGTTATGTATTCACCCGCATCTGTCTGCAAAAACACAACATCATATACATCCATTATGCTCTTTAACATTTTCACATTGTCTCTGCGATTTCTCAGCTTAGCGCGCACATCCGGATATAGATATGCTGCGGCTGACAATATAAATGCCGCTGTCATGCCATAAAAAATCATTCCTGTAGCAAAGCCTGCTGCCGCACAGAACAGCTTACCGCTAAGATATACAAGCGGCGTTATTTTTCCCTTTGAATAATATGTCACTCCCCACGCATCAAGTCTTTGCTGTATATTTTCATACGAAAAGATACTGTCCTTTTTTACATTATGCATCATGTCAAAAAGCTTATCCTGAAGCTTCATTTTTGCAATGGTATATCTGTCAGCCGCGGCATGTGCCGCAAAAAGATATATGGACACAAAAAACAAAAGTATGGCGGCACATAAAAGCATGGTTCTTATATATCCGATATTTTCTGTAACAAAATTCATCAATTTTTCCCGCTTATCCCCTTCACAAATACAAAATATGCTGTAAACATAAGAGTCCCTGCTATCATTGCGATAAGACAGCAGCCGGCAAAACTCTCAGAGAACATTGAAAACATGTCGATAAGGCTCATTCCCAGCATTGTCTGCGCCATCATCCAAAGACATACCAATGCACATAGCATTATAATCGCCAGTCTTATCTTCGCTTCGCGGTATATCTGCGCTAACTTCTTACTGTTGTCAAGCTGCTCTGAAAGCAGCTTTCTGCACTGCGCCGTGATTTCTCTGTAGTTTGCATTGTTTCTTGATGATATCTCAAGGTTACGAATCATAGTCTTAAAAAAGCCATGCTCAATCCTGCTCTCTAACTGTCGCAGCGCTACTGTGCCTTGTATTCCGCTCTTAATCATTGCAACCGTATGCGTCAGCGCTTCGCTTAGCGGTCCTTCTATCATTCCCGCCGCTTTTTCCAGAATATATATGATATCATCCGACTGAGCCGCACAGCTTTCCACCGAATTAACAAATGCCATAAGCTGTTCTTCCTCTTTACGGTATCTGTAATTGCGAAGCAATGAAAAAACAGCCTCGGATAACATCCATAAAGTAAAAGCCATAAAAAATCCAGCGTACAATTTTCCGGAAAATATGCCCGCAATTATCGAAACCAATGCAGATTCCGCAATCAGGATTACTATATACAGCTCAGGTGTCAGCCACGCAAAGCGTGTTGTAAGTCCGCTGTATTCAAGGTTATCCGCGATATGAGCTATAAAACCCTTTTTCCCCATATTTCCGTACAGTGCCTTAAAATGCATTCCAATCTGTTCACGATGCCCCGAAAGGCTGTTGATTCTGTCATACATCAGTGTAAGGCTCTGTCTTAATGAATTTGTTTTCTGTATATACACAAAAGCCGCATACGAAATTATGAATAAAAGAACCGGAATAACAGCATGACATGTAACAAGAAAATACGATATGCTTTCTATCTTTTTAGTCATTATTCACTCCTAGCATAGATTGTCTTAAACTTCATCTCATTGGTCTGCTGTGACCATTCCACTTCAGTGATTTCAGCAATCCTGTATTTTTTCAAAAATATGCAATTTTTAAGGGAACGCAGCATAAAAAGAATTTCCTCAGACGAATGAGTGCTGCTTCTTTTGACATAATCGACAAGCCTGAAGTATGCATCCTGCGGTGAATTGGCATGAATCGATGCATAGCATATCGCACCTGTGTGTACAGCGTACAAAAAGTCCTTGGCCTCGCCGCCCTTTATCTCGCCAATCATGTAGACATCGGAATCCACCAAAAGACCGTTTCTGGCAATATTTTCAAGAGAATATCTTATCTTTCCTTCTCCTCTGTTCTCGACAATATGGTACGAGAAGAATTCCCTCTGCCGCATCGAAAATAATTCCTCCGCTTCCTGCACACAGAATATAGAATATCTGTCCGGAATAACCTCAAGCATGGCATTCATAAGTGTGGTTTTCCCTGCCGAACCTGCACCGCAGAGCAGAAACGACTCTCCGCGCTCTATTTTTTTCACAAGGATATCGGAAAGCTCGCCCGACATCATCCCTTCCTCAATAAGACCAGGAAACAGCTTCTTCTTTGTCGGATGTTTTCTTATGTGGAGCATTGGTGCATTTCCCGACAGCACGAACTTAGTTGACAGATTAAACCTCAGTATCCATCCGTTCTGGCTCTTATCCGTAAATATGCTTATGGCATTGTTATTTCCCATATTTATCTTATTCTTTAATGCCACACGTTCAATAAAGCGCTCATAATCCTCATCATTGTTAAACCGAACACTGGAAAGACTTCTGACACCTCTTCTCTTTACATATACATGCCTTGCATCTATTATTCGTATATCTGATATGTCGGGGTCCGCAATCAGCGTATCTATAATATAATAGCTCCAGACAAATCTCGAAAACAGCTCATATATTGCCGACACCTGTTCCTCGTTCACACTGTAAGCATTCCTTATGTATGACTTCACTTCACCCTCAAACACGTCCCGGCTTATCTCACCTCTCTCACACATGTTAAATCTTGCCACATTAAAGCCCGATGTGACATGTTCAACCACATGCATTGCTATCTCATTATACGTAAGCATTTTTGCTGAATTCTTAATTTTATTACCCGGCTGCACATCCTGCTGCGCCGAAAAAATCATGGATACCTCCTCTCTGAAAAACAAACAAACTGGATAACTACCTGATTACCGGTAAAAAGAAAATTTCATGAAATCTTTAGATAAAGCTTGATATAAGCTTCGATGTTCATTATAGTTGTGACGAGCATCAAAGTCAAGCAGCTTCTGCGAAAATAGTTTGCAGTTTCAGCTATTTTAAGCTAAAATGTAAGTACATATTTTTGTGAGGGATTGATAAAGAAATGAATGAAAAAGCATTAAGAATTTTAGAGTATACAAAGATAATAGATATGCTGTCGGAGCAGGCAGCCTCCGACATGGGAAAGGAGCTTTGCCATAAGCTTACACCGATGACGGATATAGAGCAGATACGGCAGGCGCAGAAGGAAACTTCCGATGCGCTCTACAGAATAGTTAAAAAAGGCGGTGTATCTTTTTCCGGTCTGAAAGACATCGGAATGTCACTTAAGCGTCTTGAAATCGGTGCAAGCCTCGGAATGAGCGAACTGCTTGCATTGTCCTCAATGTTAAATGTCGCAAACCGTGTCAAGACATATGGCAGACGCGAGACGGATGACTCTTCACGAGACTGCCTTGATACAATGTTCGAGGCAATAGAGCCTCTTAGCTCGCTTAACCGTGAGATTAACCGCTGCATCATTTCCGATGAAGAGATGGCAGACGATGCCAGTGCCAGGCTTAAAGATATCCGTAGACATATACGCATTGCCAACGACAAGATCCACTCCGAGCTCAATTCAATGGTAGGAGGACAGCGCACATATCTTCAGGATGCCGTTGTCACGACAAGAGCCGGACGCTACTGTATCCCTGTCAAAGCCGAATATCGCTCACAGGTACCGGGAATGATACATGACCAGTCATCTTCAGGCTCAACACTCTTTATCGAGCCTATGGCAGTTGTTAAGCTTAACAATGAGCTTCGTGAGCTTGAACTTAAAGAAATCGAAGAAATCAATGTTATTCTTGCCAATCTCAGCGAGGAAGCAGCTCAGTACATCGACAGCCTCCACGCTGATTTGAAGGTTCTCACACAGCTTGACTTTATATTTGCAAGGGCAAATTTGTCAAAGCGCTACAACGGCAGTGAGCCTATAATGAATGAAAACGGCTATATCAACATCAAAAAAGGCCGCCATCCTCTCATTGACGCAAAGAAGGTCGTCCCGATTGATGTATACCTCGGCAAAGACTTCAATCTTCTCGTTATAACCGGACCTAACACCGGAGGTAAGACCGTAACACTAAAGACAATCGGACTCTTCACTCTCATGGGACAGGCAGGACTTCATATCCCTGCTTTTGACGGTTCCGAGCTTTCCATATTCCATGACGTATTTGCCGATATAGGTGATGAGCAGAGCATTGAGCAGAGCCTCTCAACCTTTTCGTCCCATATGACACACATAGTCGACATTTTAGGCAAAGCAGATTACAAGAGCCTTGTTCTTTTCGATGAGTTATGTGCCGGAACTGACCCTACTGAGGGCGCTGCACTTGCGATATCTATTTTGCAGGATCTTCATAAGCGTCAGGTAACCTGTGCCGCAACCACTCACTACAGCGAGATTAAGGTATATGCACTGTCAACTCCAGGTGTAGTAAATGCCTGCTGTGAATTCGATGTGAACACGCTCTCCCCTACCTACAGGCTGTTAGTCGGTATTCCGGGAAAAAGTAACGCATTTGCAATATCCGGCAAGCTTGGACTTCCTGCATATATAATTGAGAATGCCAAAGCCCAGATCGGCACAAATGACAAAGCCTTCGAAGACCTCCTTGCAAGTCTTGAAGAGAGCCGTGTAACTATCGAGCGTGAACGCGAAGAAATCTCCACCTACAAGGCTCAGGTTGCGGAGCTTAAGCAGGCACTTGAAGCCAAACAGGAACGCCTTGATGAGCGCTCTGACAAGATTATCCGCCGCGCTAACGAGGAAGCTGCCGATATTCTGCGCGATGCAAAGGAGTACGCTGATGAAGTCATAAGGAAGTTTAACAAATACGAGCGCCACGGTGTATCCGCCGCCCAGATGGAAAAAGACAGAAAAGCCGCCCGCGAGAAGCTAGATTCCGTATCAGGAAAGCTCACACTCAAAAATGCGCCAAAAACCTCCGGCAAGAATTACACTGCCAAGGATTTCCACATCGGTGACCGCGTCAAAGTGCTCAGCATGAACCTTGAAGGCACTGTCCACACTCTTCCCGATGCAAAAGGCAATCTGAGTGTGACAATGGGAATACTCAACTCACAGGTAAACATAAAAGACCTTATAATACTCGAAGACAACAGCAAAACAAGCACCAAAAAAGGAATGGGCGGCTCAGGTGCCATAAAAGCATCCAAGACCTTCACTCTATCAAGCGAAATCAATCTCATCGGCATGACTGTTGATGAAGCGATAGCCCACCTTGATAAATACCTTGACGATGCTTACCTGTCACACATCCCTTCTGTGCGCATAGTCCACGGAAAAGGCTCAGGAGCATTAAGAAACGCTGTGCAGAACCACTTAAAACGTCAGAAATACATCAAGTCTTACCGTCTTGGCACCTTTGGCGAGGGTGATGCCGGCGTTACAATAGCAGAATTTAAGTAAGGCAGTACTAATAAGGAGGCACTATATGGCAAAACAGAAAATACTCATCGTTGACGATGATAACAATATAGCAGAGCTTATCTCACTCTATCTTATGAAGGAATGCTTCGACACGCTTATAGTTGAAGATGGTGAGCAGGCTTTAGAGCAGTTCGGGCAGTTCCAGCCTAACCTGATTCTCCTTGACCTGATGCTTCCCGGAATAGACGGATATCAGGTGTGCCGTGAAATAAGGCGCACCTCGAATGTCCCTATTATCATGCTCTCAGCTAAGGGCGAAGTCTTTGACAAAGTGCTCGGGCTGGAGCTTGGAGCTGATGACTATATTATTAAGCCTTTTGATTCCAAAGAGCTTGTCGCCCGTGTAAAAGCCGTATTGAGAAGAACACAGACTCAGGCCGCAACTCTTGCCGCCTCTCTTCCGTCCGAGAATATAGGCGAATATGTTGAATATCCCGACCTGCTCATCAATCTCACCAATTACTCCGTCATCTACAAGGGACAGAATGTCGATATGCCACCCAAAGAGCTTGAGCTTTTATATTTTCTCGCATCATCTCCTAATCAGGTATTTACAAGAGAACAGCTCCTTGACCATATCTGGGGCTATGAATATGTCGGCGACACAAGAACTGTCGATGTGCATATCAAGCGTATCCGTGAAAAAATACATGACAATGAATACTGGAGCATAAGCACAGTATGGAGCATAGGCTACAAATTCGGGGTTAAAAAGCAATGAGAAAAAAAATGTTTCTAAGGCTGCTAATCGAATATCTTATCTTCGGTATAATATGCTTTCTCACCATTTCACTTCTCATCCCTAAAATGGTACATACCCACACAGTAAAAAAAGAAGCCGCCGCCATGTATCGTCAGGCATCGTATATCGCATCTGCCTACGGTACAGGCGTGATTGTCGGCAATAAGGCTTATGTCCAGTCCGCCGTCACACAGCTTGCCATTGTAGACAGATATCTCGAATGTGATATAATGATTGTTGACAGGTTTGGGGAGATCATTCTTGATACCTACGGAAGAACAGGAAGCATTAATTCGTTTGACCCGTCAGTCAGCGGAAATAAATATTACTTTGAGGGTGATTTTTTCGGATTTTTTGAGCATGACACGCTTACAGTCATTGCCCCGATAAATTCACAGTACACTTTAAGAGGATATGTTCTCATACACAAGAACATCGAGGAGCTTCTCTCAGACAGCAATGCTGTATTTAACTATAATTATCTTACAATGATTATTGTACTTTTGTACTCCTCCGGCTTTATTGTTCTGTATCTTTTCCGAATCTACCTTCCAATCAGAAAGCTCACCAAGCTGGCACATGGCTATGCGAAGGGCGACCTTTCTGCAAGAGCCAGATTTTCACGCATTGACGAGCTTGGACAGCTTGCCAATTCACTTGATTTCATGGCAGGTGAAATAGAAAAGCTCAATGATTACCAGAACAAGTTCATCGCAAACGTCTCGCATGACTTTCGTTCTCCGCTCACATCCATAAAAGGCTATCTTGAAGCCATGCTTGACGGGACAATTCCTCCCGAGCTGCATGAAAAATATCTCAACATAGTGCTTTTTGAGACTGAGCGCTTAAATAAGCTTACCGGAAACCTTCTTACTCTCAACAAGCTAAATCAGGGTATGATGCTTGAGATAAGCAGCTTTGACATCAATGAAGTAATCCGAAAGACGATACTCACCTTTGAAGGCGTGTGCGCCCAGAAAAAGATACAGTTCAATCTCACTTTTTCCGATAAGAATACCTTTGTCGATGCAGATTACGGAAAAATCCAGCAGGTAATCTATAATCTTATTGACAATGCAATAAAATTCAACAGCAACAATTCCTTTATCAATATCTCGACTTATGAAAAAGGAGAAAAGATTTTTATCTCTGTCAAGGATTTCGGAATGGGAATACCTAAGGACAATATCGAAAAAATATGGGATAGATTCTATAAATCAGACCTTTCAAGAGGAAAAGACAAAAAAGGAACCGGACTCGGTTTATCAATAGTTAAAGAAATTATAAATGCACATAAAACAACAATAGATGTTATAAGCACAGAAGGAACCGGAACCGAATTTATCTTCTCACTTCCAAAAACTAACACCGAAGATTGAAATCTCAATCCCCGGTGTTAATTTTTACGCTTATTTACCTATTATGATTCGGGTGTCAAAACATGCCTTATGAACTTAACCGTGTATAACAAGTTATATT
>ERZ1106915.379-NODE-379-length-68392-cov-7.417417_pt1 | contig 68392 bp, 60 predicted proteins | sample MGYA00403653_ERZ1106915 | MGnify/ENA primary metagenome ERZ1106915 (study PRJEB35170, sample SAMEA104062404) | human gut metagenome | biome: human gut; feature: human-associated habitat; material: faeces | place: Denmark | collected 2012-06-06 ...
ACAGTAACTATGTGGCTTTCAGCCACACTCACGGCTTTGCTGTGAATAATTCAGGTTAATAATATATTTTTCTTTCAATACAAAATTAACAAATAAAATGTATGCTACAATCATCATTACGCATCCAACCAGATTTTCCAGTGTAAAAAACAGTACTAGCTCCACCAATACTGAAAAAACTGTCATCACCGCAAGTAATCGTCTTACTGTAATAAGTGCTTTATTAGATAATGTCACCTTTACACTTCCTTTTCATTTGCTTTCTAACCCCTCCATTACATTTTATCTTTTTACAATTATACTTATTTTATTTTCTCGTATATATTATCATACATATTAGCAATACTATTAGCTGTATACTTTTGCGCATTTACTCTTCCATTTTGAATAAGACTATTTCTGTATTCTTTATCTTCTAAAATATGCTTCAAACCAGTAGAAATTGACTCAATACTATAAGGATCTACCAAACACGCACTATCTTTTCCTGCAACTGTATTCATTGGAGAAATATTACTAGTAAGCACCGGTCTTCCTATCATTTGACCTTCCACAATAGGCATTCCAAATCCTTCATATGTTGATGCAAACATAACAACATCACAATTTTTGTATTTATCAAGCAATTCGTCCTCTGACAAAAAACTCGAATTTTCATATTTTATCGCATAATCATCCAGTAACTTTTTTTCATTATCTGGAATAATTCCAATAATATCAACAATACAATTCATACCTCTAATTGCTTCTATCATTCTCAAATGATTTTTATTATCCTTTGTCCCTATAAAAAGTAATCTAGGACACTCTACATTTATTTCTTTTGAACTATATTTGATATTAGTACTTATCGGATCTGGAATAACTACTACCTTATTTACTGCCCATGGACAAACTGATAAAATTTCTTCTTTTGTTTGTTCCGAAATTGCAGTTACATATTTACATTTTTTCACCGCATATTTTACCCAAATCAAATTATAAATCCATTTTTTCAGAGGCTTATCTTTCAATCTTTCATGAGCTCTCAAATCATGTACCGTCAACACAGTTCTCTTTCCTGGTAATACGGCACAAATATAGTGAACATCTCCTGTTATATGATAAATATTAGCTTTTTTATTTCTTATATAATTAATATTGCTTAAGAAAGCCTTTATACTATATGCACCTTTAGGAAGATAATATTTTTCTACATCGTACTTTCTTTCTATTTCATTAGCAACAATATCAAAAACATTTTCAACACTAAAAGCATGTAATTCCTTACTTCTATAAATATAACCAATTTTCATTTTTTCTCCATGCTAAACTCTTACTCTACTAAATAAACACAAACTACTCATTATTAAATATTAAATACATGAGCATTCATATCAAACATTTTCTGATACAGCTTAAGATACTCCGCAGGATCTGTTTTTTCAGCAATATACTGATTATTGAACTCCAGCATAGAATCAATGTCGCTTTGGTCAAGCTGAAGCATTCGATTTACAATCTCTACAAACTTTTCCTGCTCACTAAGTTTTGCTCCAATGTCCAAATGTTCAATGTAGTCATCCCACGGTGTCACACCTTTGCTCAAAATACAAAGGCAGTTATTCATCATAGCCTCTACGATCACATGACCATAGTTTTCACCTAACGTTGGGAAAAAGAAGGCATGATACTGTTCAAAAATGTGCGGAATATCTTTGTGTTCTGCCTCGCCACAATACTTTACCTTGACATTACTAGGCATCTTTTTCATGAGTTCTTCACACTCAGCCCAGTAACCCCTATCCTCCATCGGACCATAGATATCAAAAGTAACATTTCCCTCGATAATTTTACTCAATACCTCAAGAGCATACTTGATATTTTTCTTCGGAAAAATTCTGGAAACAAACACTAGTTTCAGTTCGCCTGCTTTCTTAGAAATGCACGTTTTTTTCGGAATAAACTTTGCTGGCAAATTTGGAACTGTAAACACATTTGCTTTTGCAAATTTCTGTTTTATGTCACGCTCCTCTATGTCACTCGTTGCATGCCACAGAAGCCCGCTATATAAATCAAGTAGTTTTACTAAGTAAATATAGGAATATTTCTTTAACTTCTTATTTTCACATCCACCTGTAAAATCACCTCGTGGAGTCAAAACCATAGGTTTCTTCTTAAGTTTTCCTAAACGACGCAGAATTAATGGACGAATGGTGAAAATGGGAGAGAAAAAGCCATTCAAGTACATTACATCATAATCGATACTGTTAATAGCTTCTTCAAATCCCTTCAAGTCCTGCTTATCAGAGCTAAGATAATACACCTTTGCATGACCAACTTCATTCCATTGATTGATTTTTATATCACTATACGGCTCGGTTTCCTTATAATCTCTGTCTGCACAAAGAACATAAAAATCGAACTGTTCGTACAGATTTTCAACCATGTTAATGCAGGACTGAATGGGTCCACCGCCCTTATAACCAGGTGCATATTGCCCATTTAATACAAGTACTTTTTTCTTCATTCCCGTCTCCTCTTATGCTTTCAAATCTCCCTGTGGCTTCATCTTAGTCCCCTTCTTCTCGCATTCATAAATCTTGGCATCTACCAAGAAGCGGTACCAATATGCCTGCAAGAAATGGAATATCCTTCCTTCCGGTCCATCTAAGAAGCCCAGTTTAATGTAATAACGATAGATGAAATACAAATGCGCACGGAAGAACTTCGGCAGTCTATAATAGCCGCTGTTCTTTACTACACGCTTCATCTTTGCCTGTCCAGACGATGTGCCGTCCTGCTCTAAGCTTTCATCCATCTCATTTTCAAGTGTCATCTGGTGATCCAACACCTCCCGGTTGCTGTACCAGTTGTGTTTTGCTGTCCACCATTCCAAATCTTTCTGATTGTTATCAATCAGATCATGATTAAACTCAACAGTTGTTCCCTCGGACAAAATCATGTGCTCATCCATGATTTTCATCTCACAGGATGCCTTGCCTGTACGGAAAATACGGAGTAGTAACTCTGGATAGCGACCACCATGCTTAATCCAGCGCCCCATAAAATAAACTCTGCGTCGAAGGATAATACCATTCACTGGTGCCTTGACATTCGGGAGCTTCTCATCAATTTCCGTTGCCAAATCTTCCATAATTTCTTCATCTGCATCCATGCGCATAGACCACTCTGTATCAATACACGTATTTTGAAGTCCCCAGTTTAGCTGATCCGCATAGGAAATCCACTTGTTCTGGTAGAAATCCAAACTAGAACCAATGCTCTGAAGCTCCGAGTTCAGTTCCTTGCATAATTCTTCTGTTCCATCCGTACTGAAGCTATCTACGATAACGAATCTCTTAGCAACTCCACGAAAGGATTCCACACACTTCCGAAGATTCTTTTCTTCATTTTTTGTTAGTATAACTACTGTTAAATCTGTCATTTTTCACTTTCCTCATCCCTATATGTAAGATATAAGCGAGTACATATGTGACTACTGCAAATATAAAAACGCTTATTATTGATGGTTTTATTATTCCTAATGTAAAAGCATGAACCAGATAAATCTCATACGAAATCATTCCAGTCACAGCTAACAGCTTATTTTCAAATATCCTGCTGCATGATTTACCAAATACCATAACTCCTATCGCCATCGGTAAGCAGGTCAACAATGCCATCGCATTCGATACAAGGTACGGCAGGTTCTTAACTATATTCAGCTGTGTTATTGCCATGAAGAGAAGGCACACTGTACCCCCCCCCATTAAAATCAGGATATTTTTAGCCTTTGTCAGTGTCCGTTCAATCTTATCCTTATTTACTGCCAGCAATACACTAGCTGGGAAAGACAGCATCTGTCTTGCACGAAGGAACGGCATATTGGGATTTGCAAAGAATGCCGAATCCAGCACAAACCAGATGGTGAACGCTCCGAACAAAACCAGTGTCTGCGTTCTGCCATCTTTAATCAATCTCTTTACTGCGTAAAAAATCAGATAGCAGATGACGATATATCCCATGAACCAACCATAACTTGTTGCTGGCTTCAAAAAGCAGAAATCCAACAGATAGGTCTTAATAGAAAACCTGCCTGTGGCAAGCGCTCCTACTAACTCCACTGTCCAGAACGGTAAGCACACACCCAACAGACGTTTCTTCCAAAATCCTTCTAGGCCGTTCTTCTCATATGAAATCTCTAGTCCATATCCAGAACACATCAGAAACAGTGCCACTCCAATTCCTGCAATGAATTGGATTCCACCAATGGAAAGCCTTGCTCCACTATGCGCCCAGACAACAGTCAGAATAGAAAAGCCTTTAATCGCTGTTGTGTAATTTCTGTTCATCCACTGGTATTCTTCCGTTTTCTTGATAAAACCCAGCAAATAGCCTGCAAAGATAAGGAACGTGAAAAAGGCAAAGTACTTCATCACTTATTGCCCTCCAACCTCTTAATAACTTTCGCCGGGTTTCCAGCAATCACACAGTTGTCCTCAAACTTACCACACACAACCGCACCGGCACCAACGACGCAGCCATCGCCCAGCACTGTGCCCTTCAGGATGATACTATTGCACCCAATGAAGCAATTCTTGCCAATTTTGATTTCTCGGCTCGGCACCAAATCACTGTCGCCACCGTTTTCATCTCGCAGTAGTTTGTTTCTCGCCTCTGCCTCGATGGGATGGAAGTCATTGTCCAGAATCTTGCAGTTACCGCCGATGCAGGTGTTCTCGCCAATCGTGATCTTCTTCCGGGCGTAAATCGTTGCTCCACTTATCCCTACGTTATCGCCGATTTCAATCTCCGCTCCCGGAGCGCGCGTGACAATGATCGTCCGGCTGTAAAGACCAACCAGGTTACTGAGAAAGCTACTCTTGATTGTGACATTCTCACCAATCTTCAGCTTGGCACCACCTTTGTTGAAAATGATCGGCACACCTTTCAGCAAGAGGTTTTTTCCATATTCAATTTCCGTCATTTTCATAACTAGTTTAAACCAGTTACTATTCACATCCTCTCGCCTCCTTCACAGCTTCAGAATTTCTTCTGCATATTTTCTAACCGATACATTTCTGGTCAGGTTCTTTTCCAAATTCTCACGGCTTCTACTTCCCATATCCTTCAATTCACCGCTTCCAGCATGCTCAATGAACCAACGAATATTCTCCTCAACCTTGTCATACTCACCCGGTTCACAGCAGAGACCACCGTGAGTATCTTCAATCAGGCATCGGACCTCAGAACCGGATTCAAGCACACCAATCACAGGCTTTCCCGCTGCCGCCAACCCATAATACTTTGACGGACAACTTACACCTTTAATTCCTTTTGCGTTCACGCACCAGTGAACATCGCCAGCATTCAAGCTATAAATCAGATCCGCCTTATCCTGATATGGAATGAAAGCTACATTGTCCATATGATGCTCTTTCACATAAAGCACCAGCTTGTCCAATACGGAACCAGCGCCAACAAAGGCAAACACAACCTCACGTCCATCGGCAGTCTTAGTACCTGGCTTAAATCGCTCCACAACCTCGATAAGATTCTCCAAATCATAGTACAGACCGATATTGCCGGAATACATGATAACAAACTTGCCATCTAAGCTATACTTTTTCTTGAAAGCTACAACCTTCTCATTGTCCTGTTCCAACGGATAAATCTCATTCTCGTCAATCCAGTTGTTAATCATAACAGTCTTTGGAATTTTCTTACCCTTGAAACGATTTTCTACCGTTTCTACCAGATCTCGACCGACTGTAATCACAAGATCACTTTGTCTACAACTGAACTTGTCAAACCACATCATGGCATCGGTAATCAGCTTGCTCTTGGTGTAGCCAACAGCCAACACCTGCTCCGGGTTAAAGTCCTGAATATTATAGATGTACTTCGCATGCTTTACCCATTTACCCCATACACCAAGCAAACCGCCGAGAATCGGAGGCTGGGAAATGGAGAACACATAATCCATCTTTCCAACCTTAAATGTCGCACCCATTGCTCCAAAGAAATAGGAGACAATGTTCTTCACACGGCTCTTCTTATTGGTCTTGCTGAACTCCGGTACTCGGATTCGCAGAATCTTTACGCCGTTGATTTCTTCTTCGTAGTACTTCTGTGTCTTGTACTTATCTTCAATCGTTCCTAAATAACTCGGAACCACGCAAATTACCGTAATATCGAACTTATCCAACATTCCCTCCGCGAGTTCACGAAGGATCTGACCGGTGGATGCGGTATCAGGTATATAATAGTGTGCATAAATTAGCAGTTTCTTCTTTGCCATTCTGCATTTCCCTTCTGTATTTTTTCTCTTTTTCTGCTAATTCATATATTAGTCGCGCTGGAAAATGTCTCTCGTGTAGACTCTATCTTTCACATCATCCAGACACTTATCATAACGATTGGCGATAATCGCATTGCTCATTTCCTTGAACTTAGCCAGATCATTGACTACAACAGAGCCAAAGAATGTCTCTCCGTCTTTCAGAGTCGGCTCATAGATAACAACTGTTGCGCCCTTCGCCTTGACACGCTTCATTACACCCTGAATCGAACTCTGGCGGAAGTTATCGCTGTTGCTCTTCATGGTCAGGCGGTAAACACCGATGGTCACAGACTTCTCCTGCTTTTCATTGTATTCGTTGTCCTCATCGTAACCATAATAGCCAGCCAGCTTCAGAACTCGATCAGCAATGAAGTCCTTACGAGTACGGTTTGACTCGACGATTGCTTCGATCAAGTTTTCCGGCACATCGGCATAGTTCGCCAACAACTGCTTTGTATCTTTCGGCAGGCAATATCCACCGTAACCGAAGGAAGGATTGTTGTAGTGGCTACCGATACGCGGATCAAGGCAGACACCATCGATAATCTGCTGGGTGTTTAAGCCCTTGCTCTCTGCGTAAGTGTCCAGCTCATTGAAGTAAGCTACACGCAGAGCCAGATAGGTATTGGCGAACAGCTTAACAGCCTCTGCCTCAGTGAATCCCATAAACAGGGTGTCGATGTTCTCCTTAATAGCCCCCTCTTGCAGCAGACCGGCGAACTCGTGAGCAGCTTCTACCAGTCGCTCGTCATTCAGATCCGTACCAACGATGATACGACTCGGATACAGGTTGTCATACAGCGCCTTGGATTCACGCAGGAATTCCGGGCTGAAGATGATGTTCTTGCTGTTGAACTTCTCTCTTACACTTGCGGTATAACCTACCGGAATCGTGGATTTGATTACCATGATCGCATTTGGGTTGTACTCGATAACCAGCTTGATCACCGCTTCCACCGCAGATGTGTCAAAATGCTGGGTCTTGCTGTCATAGTTCGTCGGGGCTGCGATGACTACAAAATCCGCATCGGAATAAGCGGTCTTTGCATCCAACGTTGCTGTCAGATCCAGATCTTTTTCTGCCAGATATTTTTCGATATAATCATCCTGAATCGGAGACTTTCGGTTATTGATCATTTCAACCTTCTCCGGCACAATATCTACTGCTGTTACCTGATGATGCTGAGCCAGTAACGTAGCGATTGAAAGACCTACATAGCCAGTACCAGCAACCGCGATTTTATAATTTTTCATACATATCCTCCTCAATTCCCTTAGAGGGAATTATCGATTTCCATAAAAATTTCTATAAAAATAAGAGACCCTTCCGCATTCTCATGCTTCCGAAATCTCTTGATTCTTCCCTACCACTTATTACTTCTCTGCTACTTCTCTTTTTTCTACTACTTCCAATCCCACCGTCATCTCAAGCTTTCGGTGGAACATGTCTGTCTCGATCACGGCGATTCGCTTGTGGCGATCGATGCGTTTTACAATTCCTTCCATTCCTTTTAATGGACCAGACTGGATGATTAACTGATCTCCCACAAGAATTCCTTCTGAGATGTCTACCTCATAATCAGAATTCAAGAAATGCTTTAAAAATGCCACTTCCTTTTCGGAGAGTGCCACCGGGGTATTGTCTGTTCCAAGGACTTTTGTCAGTTTAGGAATCTGGTGAAGTGCATCTTTCAGACCATCAATCTGCTTTGTTACAACAAAAAGATAGCCCGGAAAGAGGAGTTTCCTTTCCTCATGCCAGGCGCCGTGATACTTTTTGTGATATTTGAGTTCCGGACAAAAGACTTCCGGGAGAAGGTCTTTTGAGAGAACGGAACGACAATATTCCTGAGTGATGTGATCTTGTCCGGATAAAATTTGGATTGCATACCAATCCGTATCTTGTCTTATCATATCTGCTTTCTCATACTTCTATCTTTTATGTAATAAATAACTCTTAGATTCTTGCGAGATATATCACTCATATCGCTCAAAAGTCCTCTTTCGATATTGAAAAATATCTTTCATATCTTTCTTTTTCAAAAGATTTTTTGATAATATGAAGTAATATGGTCTGATTTTGGGTAAGCTTCGCCATTCCGCTATTGCTGACGCCAATACCAGACTGTTTTTGATAATAAACCACCATCTATCTCAAAGACAATTTTTTTATCAGAATATCTCTATTCTGATTTTTTACTCTTCTCTCTGGGATAGTCCTGTGTATATCCAATGTGACAACCAGATCATTGAAACGCGACAAAGCGACGATTTCAATAAATTCCAGTATTTTTCTTTTGTTTGAATCTTTTGATCCTGTTTGATTGATTCATTTTGCATGCCGGAAAATACATCTAAACACTTCTTAAATCTTCTTTTATGCAAAAAAAATCTGCACCGCTTTACTATCTTGTCCTTTGAAACGTTGCAGATCGTGTGGCTGTCGCACTCTCCTTCTGAGAGTCGCCAGTTATCTGAATATGAGACCATCAGAATTGCTTCTTTCGGTGCTGTTTGAACCAGATAATCTGCGATTTTACGCCCGTCCATGATGTCTTTGCCACATTTTTCCGTTTGTTTCTTGCAGATAATGGAAAATAGTAAGTAAACTCATTTCAATAAGAAAATTCTCTGAAATTAGTGCCTACGGTCGTGTATAGTATATATCCCTGTTTGAGGAAAAGCAAGTATTTTTTGATATTATAGATTTCTTTTGTTTTCATTAGACCAAGATTGTCCAGAAAATAGGGGTGAAAAAATCACTGTGTATAAATAAAACGCATAAAGCAGAAGGGGAATTGTCTCCTCTTCTGCCTTACGAAATGGTTAGAATTACATAATGATGAATAATTGTCTTTATTTCTTGATTTTACTCGATTCCCGTTACGGTGTAATCTTTGTCTTCTACGGTCTTCTTGAGCACGTCATCGCTCACCTCTGCGGTCAGGGTAACCACTGCGGTTCCCTTCTCATGGCTGACTTCTGCGCTTGCTACCTCCGGCAGTGCCTCGAGTGCCTTCTTAACCGTTGCCTCGCAGTGTCCGCACATCATACCATCAATCTTGATTGTCTTTGTCATGTTCGACTCCTCCTTATTTGTTTTAGCAGTTGCAGTTCCGTTACCGGACTTGCCTGCCATTTTGTTTTCCATTTCGGATTTCTCCGTCTGGAATTTATGATTCTCCTGCCCGGACACTCCATCCGCACCAGTTGCGACATGCTTAGCTGTCGTCTTCCGTTTTTTGTCCCGGCTGGCATCATACATCTTAAACAGATTCAGTCTCAGCGCATTTGTGACTACGCAGAAACTAGACAGACTCATTGCTGCTGCTCCGAACATCGGATTCAGCTTTATATGGAACAGCGGATACCAGACACCCGCTGCCAGCGGAATGCCGATCACGTTGTAGAAGAATGCCCAGAACAGGTTCTCGTGAATGTTCCGCAGTGTCGCACGGCTCAGACGAATCGCTGCCGGTACATCGCTTAAACGGCTCTTCATCAGCACGACATCGGCTGCGTCGATCGCGATGTCCGTACCTGCTCCGATCGCGATACCGATATCGGCTCTCGTGAGTGCCGGTGCATCGTTAATGCCATCTCCGACCATTGCCACCTTGCCCTGTTCTTTCAGGGAACGGATCACGGCTTCTTTTCCTTCCGGAAGCACACCTGCGATTACCTGATCCACACCTGCCTGTGCGCCGATCGCCTTTGCGGTGCGCTCATTGTCACCGGTCAGCATGACAACATGGATTCCCATATTCTGAAGCTCTTTGACTGCCCGCGGGCTGTCTTCTTTAATCACATCTGCAACGGCAATGATACCTGCAAGTTTCTTGTCCTGGCTGAAGAACAGCGGGGTCTTTCCCTGCTCGGAAAGGCGTTCCGCCTGTGTTCTCACGCTCTCAGAAACTTCTATCTGCGTCTCAATAAATTTCAGATTTCCTCCGCAAAGGATGCTTCCATCCTCCGCGATTGCGGTCAGACCATTTCCCGGAAGTGCCTGGAAATCCATCGTCTCACCGGCTTCGATTCCATTTTCTTCTGCCCGTGCAAGAACAGCTTTTGCCAGCGGATGCTCACTCTTCTTCTCAAGTGCACACGCAAGTTTTAAAAGCTCGGTCTCGGACTCTGCGTCGACCGGAATCATATCGGCAACCTTCGGCTCTCCACTTGTGATCGTTCCGGTTTTATCAAGGGCAACGATATCCATCTTGCCGGTCTCTTCCAGAGAGACAGCGGTCTTAAACATGATACCATTCTTTGCGCCCATTCCGTTTCCGACCATGATCGCAACCGGCGTCGCAAGTCCGAGCGCACAAGGACAGCTGATAACGAGAACGGAAATTCCTCTCGCAAGTGCAAATCCAAAGCTCTCTCCTGCGAGGAGCCATACGATCGTCGTCACAATCGCGATCGTGATTACTGTCGGAACAAAGACTCCGGAAACCTTATCGGCAATCTTTGCGATCGGCGCCTTCGTCGCTGCTGCGTCGCTGACCATCTGAATGATCTGGGAGAGCGTTGTGTCCTCTCCGATGCGCGTCGCCTGACAGCGGATGAAGCCGGACTGGTTGACGGTTGCTGCCGAAACCTTGTCTCCGACGGTCTTATCGACCGGAATACTCTCACCAGTCAGAGCCGACTCGTTGACTGCACTGTTTCCCTCAAGCACAATTCCATCGACCGGAATATTCTCGCCCGGACGTACCACAAACACATCGCCCTTCTGTACCTGATCGATCGACACAGTGACTTCTGCACCATCTCTGACAACAGTCGCCGTCTTCGGTGCGAGCTTCATCAGGCTCTTCAAGGCATCGGTCGTCTTTCCCTTTGAGCGGGCCTCAAGCATCTTTCCAACCGTGATCAGCGTCAGAATCATTGCTGACGACTCAAAATAGAACTCATCCATGTACATCATCACGCGGTCCATATCGTTTTTGACCTGAGCATCTGTCATTGCAAACAGTGCGTAGGTGCTGTACACGAAAGCGGCGGTTGAGCCGAGAGCAACCAGCGTATCCATATTCGGAGCGCGGTGTGCAAGACTCTTATATCCACTGATAAAGAACTTCTGGTTGATCACCATGATCGCGATCGCTAAAAGCATCTGGATCAGTCCCATTGCTACATGATTGCCATTTAAGAAGGATGGAAGTGGCCATCCCCACATCATATGTCCCATTGAGAAATACATCAGGACAAGCAAAAATCCAATCGAGTAGCACAAACGACGTTTCAGAATCGGAGTCTCATGATCTTTGAGCATCTCCTCTCCCTCAGATGCGCTCATCGCACCTCCACTCTTTTCCCCGCTCTTTGCACCTTTCTCCGAAGCGCCGTATCCGGCTTCGACAACCGCTGAGATAATCGCAGAACTGTCAGCAGTTCCCTCGACACCCATCGAATTGGTCAGAAGGCTGACCGAACAGGAAGTCACTCCCGGCACTTTCGAGACTGCCTTTTCGACTCTCGCACTGCATGCGGCACAGCTCATTCCTGTCACTGTATATTGTTTCACAATCTCTTCGCTCCCTTCTAAAACAGGTCAAATACAAGAATGCAGGGCTTCTGTCTACTTAAATCCACCTGAATTGATCTGAATCGATCTACATCAATCTGCATCCATCTGTATCTGTCTGTTCTCTTACTTGATCTACTTCATCAGCTTTTGGAGAACATGAACGAGCTCATCGATTGTCTCCTCATGTCCCTCCCGGATATCGTCCGCCACACAGGTGCGGATATGGTTTGCAAGAAGAACCTTATTGAAACTGTTCAGCGCCGCATTTGCCGCTGCAACCTGAACAAGAATATCCGGGCAGTACGCATCCTTCTCCACCATTCCCTTAATCCCCCGAATCTGGCCTTCAATCCGGTTTAAGCGATGAATCAAATCCTTGTACTCCTTCTCCGAGCGCTCCTTGGTCTTGTGATGGCAACAGCACTTTTTTTCACAAGTTTCTTTGGTCTCTTTCTTTTCTTCCATGTGATACTCCCATTTATCTGATTTCCCACGCAAGCGAGTTATTTCAAGTCAACGCTCGTGGAGCGTATAATTCAGAATGGAAGAGAGTCCCCCTTTCCAATTATATACCCCCTGTGGGTATATTTAATATAGCGCGATCTTCTGATTCTGTCAAGTACCCATTTTCTCAAATAAATCCTAATATTTCTCAATAATTCCCTGTAACGCAGTTTCCCATTCCGTTCAACCCAATGCTTGCAACAACTTATCACGTAATTCTGAGTTATACGAAAAAACTGCCGGAAATCCGACGATGCAGACTGCACGTCTTCTCTCCAGCAGTTTCAGTTTTCCCAAAAAGGAATAAAAGAACTCTCTCTAAACACTACGCCGTAAAATCAAACAGCGAGAGCTGGTTGCTCTCCGGCAGATCGCCGAGAAGCCCCATATCCGCCATCAGATCGCAGAGCGTCTTGCTGACCTTCGAGCGGTTTCTGAAGTCCTCACGCGACAGGAATGGTCCCTCTGCCGCAGCTTCCACGACACCCTCGGCTGCCTTATCTCCCATTCCGTCGATACTTGCAAGCGACGGCATCAATTTTCCATCAATAATCTGGAAACGGTCTGCCTGCGCACGATAAATGTCAATCGGCATGAATTCAAATCCGCGCGCATACATCTCCTGCACAATTCTCATGTCGCGCAGGGTATCCTGCTCTTTCTTCGAGAGTGAATCCTGACGCTTGCGGTAATCGGCGAGGTGGAACTCGAGTTTTTCACGTCCCTGGCACATCAGCTCATACGAAAATCCGCTCGCACGGATACTGAAGAATGCCGCATAGTACGCGAGCGGGTAGAACACCTTACAGTACGCCACTCGCCATGCCATCATAACGTAAGCCGCTGCATGCGCCTTCGGGAACATGTATTTGATCTTCAGACACGAATCAATGTACCACTGCGGGACATCGTGGGCGAGCATCGCCTCAATCCACTCACTCTTTAGTCCCTTACCTTTTCGGACAGACTCCATGATCGTGAACGAAAGTCCCTCCTCCATGCCTTTCTGAATCAGATAGACCATGATATCGTCTCGACAACAGATCGCAGTCTGAATCGTCGCCTGACCACTCAAAATCAGGTCTTTTGCATTTCCGAGCCATACATCGGTTCCGTGTGCCAGACCCGCGATACGCACGAGATCTGAGAAATACTTCGGCTGGGCATCAATCAACATCTGCATTGCAAAGTCGGTTCCAAACTCCGGAATTCCGAGTGCGCCGAGCTTACATCCACCGAGATCCTCAGGCGTAACGCCGAGCGCCGATGTATTCTGAAACAGCGACATGACCTCCGGGCTGTCGAGCGGAATGTCGGCAACCGGGTCAAGTCCAGTCAGATCCTGAAGCATACGAATCATCGTCGGATCATCGTGTCCGAGAATATCAAGTTTTAAGAGGTTGTGGTCAATCGAGTGGTAATCGAAGTGTGTCGTCACAGTCTTCGTCGTCATATCGTTTGCCGGTCGCTGTACCGGAGTAAAGGAGTAGATCTCCTCACCGATCGGCAGAACGACAATACCGCCCGGGTGCTGACCGGTCGTCCGTCGAACGCCGACACAGCCCTCAACGATTCGCTCAATCTCACAGTTTCTCTTGTGAACACCACGCTCCTCAAAGTATTTTTTCACGAAGCCGAATGCGGTCTTATCTGCGAGTGTACCGATTGTTCCCGCGCGGAAGGTCTGACCTTTTCCGAAAATAACCTCGGTGTAGTCATGCGCCTTACTCTGGTACTCACCCGAGAAGTTCAGATCGATATCCGGCTCCTTGTCGCCCTTGAATCCCAGGAAGGTCTCGAACGGAATGTCAAATCCCGCTTTCGTCAGCTGTTTCCCGCAGACCGGACAGACGCGGTCGGGCATATCACAACCCGCCATACCCGAGAATTTCTTTACCTCTTCTGAATCAAAATCATAATAATGGCAGTGCATGCAGACGTAATGCGGACTCAGCGAGTTTACCTCGGTGATTCCTGCCATCGCTGCGACAAACGATGAGCCAACTGAACCTCGGGAACCTACGAGGTAACCGTCCTCAACGGATTTCCACACAAGTTTCTGCGCGATGATGTACATCACGGCGAATCCATTTGAGATGATCGAGTTTAACTCACGCTCAAGTCGCTCGACAACGATCGTCGGCAGTTCTTCCCCGTAAATCTCATGCGCGCGGTCATAGCAGATCTTACGCAGAGTCTCATCGGAATCTGCAATGACCGGCGGACACTTATCCGGGCGCACCGGCGAGATTCGCTCACACATATCCGCGATCATCCGCGTGTTTGTGATCACAACCTCCTCGGCCTTGTCCGGTCCGAGATACTCGAATTCCCTGAGCATCTCCTCGGTCGTCCGCAAGAACAGCGGTGCCTGATCGTCGGCATCATTAAATCCCTGACCTGCCATCAGGATTCGGCGGTAAATCTCATCCTCCGGATTCAAAAAATGCACGTCGCAGGTCGCGCAGACCGGCTTGCCAAGTGCCTCGCCCATCTGCACGATTCTCTTGTTCAGATCCTCGAGATCCTGCCAGGTTTTCACCGAGCTCTTCTCATCGCGGAGCATGAACGCGTTGTTTCCGAGTGGCTGAATCTCAAGAAAATCATAGAAATCCGCGATTTTCATCAACTCTGCCTCGGGAAGTCCGCGAAGAAGTGCCTGATAGAGTTCGCCCGCCTCACACGCCGAACCGATAATCAGTCCCTCACGGTACCCGTTGAGCACGCTCTTCGGGATACGCGGTCGCTTCGCAAAGTAATTGATGTGTGACCACGATACAAGGCGGTAGAGATTGATGCGTCCAACCTCATTTTTTGCAATGATGATCACATGGTGAGTCGGCAGTTTTTTGATCATGTCTGCACTCAGCTCACTCATCTCATTGAGCTGGTCAAGATTCTCGACTCCGCGCGCGCGAAGCATCTCGACAAACTTGACAAAGATTTCCGCAGTTGCCCCGGCATCATCGACCGCGCGGTGATGATTCTCAAGCGAAACGCCGAGTGCCTTTGCAACCGTATCGAGTTTGAATCGGTTCAGATTTGGCAGAAGGTGGCGCGCCATTGCAACCGTGTCGAGCACCGTCGGATCAAAGGGAAGCCCCTGCTCTTTTGCATTGTGGGCAATGAAGCTCACATCGAACGAGGCATTGTGGGCAACAAGCGCACAGCCCTCACAGAATTTCAGAAAATCCGGCAGAACGACATCGATCTTCGGCGCCGGAAGCACCATCTCATCGTTGATGCTTGTCAACTTCTCGATCTCAAACGGAATCGGCACATCAGGATTGACAAAGGTGCTGAATTTCTCGGTGATCTTGCCGTCCACGACCTTGACTGCGCCAATCTCGATGATCCTGTTCTTTTCCGGTGAAAATCCGGTCGTCTCGATGTCGAAGACAACGTAAGAGCCGAGCAGATCCTGTCCTTTGGAGTTCTCAACGAGCTGTTTCATATCGTCGACGAGATACCCCTCCACCCCATACAGGATCTTGAAATCATCGCCTTTGTCAAGCGCATGGTTCGCCTCGGTGAATGCCTGCACACATCCGTGGTCTGTCACAGCGATCGCCGGCATTCCCCACGATTTTGCGCGCTTTACGATGTCCTTGACATCGCTGACTCCATCCATATCGCTCATCTTCGTGTGGCAGTGAAGCTCCACGCGCTTTAACGGACTGTGATCCATGCGCTTGCTTGTGAAATCCTCGCCCTTCTTGATTCCGCGCACGGAGCCGATTGTGAGTTCTCCGTCGAATTTATCGATTGTCGTCATTCCGCGCAGACGGATAAACGATTTCTCAGCAGTCGCCTTGTTAATCTCCTCGAGCGAATCCGGATCTGCAAAGAGTTTGACTGTGATCGTATCGGTGAAATCGGTCACCTGGAACATCACGATCGTCTTTCCGCTCTTGAGCAGTCGGCTGTCTTTCTTTAAGATCTTTCCGCGAATCGTGACCTCGCCGACCTCTCCCTCGATCTTCTCGATCTCGACAAAGTCATCCTCAAAATCACGCCCGTATAGCACGTCCGGATTGTCGGATTTCTTTCGGTAACCGCCTGAACTCCAGTCGCTCTTCTTGAAATTCTCGCGCTTTCCACCGCGCAGATTGCCCGGATGCGCCCCGGCTCCGCCGGACACGGTTCCGTTATCAGAACCAGCAGATGCACTCTTTGCCGCACCCTTTGCCACACTCTCTCCACCAGAAATTCCACCGCCTGCGTTTGCAGTACCTGCCTGCTTCGTGTTACCTGCATTTCCTGTTGTTCCCGCACCAGAAGAATTTGCACTGGAGGACTTTCTTGTCCCGGCTTCTTCTACTCCGGCTCCATCTGTTCCGGTCACAGATGCGCCATTTGATTCATCCTGACCGTCGCCCGTTCGCGCGCGCAGATTCAACACATCTGCAACCGCCCTCGTCATCCGCAGTGCTTCCTGCTCTGCGAGAAGTTCTCTCTCGATCGAAGCCTTCGCGCGCGTCGCCGGAACATACTCAAATTCAATCTCGACCGGAACCGAGCAACGCTCGTAGAAAACCTTCTCGAGAATTCGCTTGAGCTCTCCTGCCTTATCACGGTTGATCATCGTGTCCTCAACCGTCATATGCAGAAGATCCTGCTCTGGAAATGAGAACTGCGCCTTTCTGAAAATCGAGTACTCCACGATGCTGTAATGCTTGAGTTCGAGGAGCAGGCTATCGCGGTACGCAGACAGCAGTTTTTCCGGCGTGTACTGCTCAGACAGATGGTATTTCTCAAAAATCTTGATCTGAATCTGCTTGCCGTAAAAGAGCTGGTCTGCAATCCCGCGCTCCAAATCCATGATGTTTTTTCGATGGATCAGACGCGGACTCTCGATGTACACGCGAATCAGACGGCGATCTCTCGTCATGGAGACGCGGTCTACCTTCACCATCCCCATCAATTCTTTCATCTGATCCGTCATATGTAATCCGGGAAATACTTCCAGAAATCCTTTCATTGTGCGTCTCATCCATCCTTTCAATCATGTACTCATGTGCGTATTTTTGTATATTGTTACAAATTTTTTGTTGCAACGTTCTTGTTGGAAGCCGTTTGTAACCCGTCTATTTCGCTTCTTTTGCGTTCTTTGCCTTCTGCTCCTCAGATGCCCTCACAAGCTCTGCGCGCAGTGCCTGCAACAGATCGCTCTCTGGAAGTTTCTTCACAACCTCTCCGTGCTTGATCAGCAGACCTTCCTTAATTCCGCCTGCAACGCCGAAATCAGCCTCTCTCGCCTCTCCCGGTCCGTTTACGACACAGCCCATGACGGCAACCTTGAGATTCAAGTGATCGAACTCGGTCACCATATTCTCAACCTTGTTTGCAAGACCGATCAGATCGATCTGGGTGCGTCCGCAGGTCGGGCAGGAGACAACCTCGATTCCGCCCTTGCGCAGTCCGAGTGTTTTTAAAATTCTCTTCGCAGACTTGATCTCCTCAAGCGGGTCTCCGGTCAGAGAAACGCGGATCGTATCTCCGATTCCCTGGTAGAGAATGATTCCGAGTCCGACTGCGGACTTGATATTTCCGGAGGAGAGCGTTCCCGCCTCGGTGATGCCGACATGGAGCGGATAATGCGTCTTCTTGCTGATCAGCTCATGCGCACGCACACACATCATGACGTCGGAGGACTTGATGCTGATAACGAGATTGTCGTATCCGAGGCGCTCAATCATTGCAACCTTGTCAAGTGCGCTCTCAACAATTCCCTCTGCGGTCACTCCGCCGTACTTCTCGATCAGATTCTTCTCAAGCGAACCGCTGTTGACACCGACACGGATCGGAACTCCGTACTTCTTCGCGGTGTCCACAACTGCCTTCACGCGCTCCTCCGAGCCGATATTGCCCGGATTGATGCGGATCTTGTCTGCCCCGCTCTCAATCGCTGCAATCGCAAGGCGATAATCAAAATGAATATCTGCGACAAGCGGAATGTGAATCTGTTTCTTGATCCTGCTGATCGCTCCCGCTGCCTCCATCGTCGGAACTGCGACACGGATGATGTCGCATCCCGCCTTCTCAAGTGCGAGAATCTGAGCGACCGTTGCCTCGACATCCTCGGTCTTCGTGTTGCACATCGACTGGATCAGAATCGGATTGTCTCCGCCGATCACGCGATTTCCAATATGAATTTCTTTTGTCTTCATTCGCTCTGCCATAGTCTGTTTTTACCTCCCCGTTTTTCTTTTCCATGTTTTCTCTTTAACATTTTTTCAACATTTACTTTTAACGTTTTTTCGTAACTGTTCAGTACCTTCACAGTTACGTTTTTTCTAAGTATTTTCGTCACTGCAATGACTCGTTTCTCCCAGTCATCCTTTTACTTATCCTGCAAGATAAAAACACTTATCGGATAATCAGCTTGCTGATATCGTTGAAGAGCACGAGTACCATCAGCGCCATCAAAACCATCATTCCTGCCATATGAACCGCATTCTCAATCTTTGGGTCGGTCGGCTTTCTGCGCACAAGTTCAATCAGCAAAAACAATAGTCTTCCGCCATCAAGCGCCGGAATCGGAAGCAGATTCATGATTCCAAGGCTCGAGCTCAAGAGAAGCACCCAGTTCGAGAGCACGAGAATCACTGCCTTTGTTCCGACCTCGCGTCCTTCCTGCACGGTCTCCCCGACCATCCCGACAATGCCGACCGGTCCACTGATCGCCTCATCAACCTTGACCTGACGGTGCACAAGCATCCGAATGCTGTCAAATGTCGAGACAACGCAGTATCTCACCTCATACACACTGTCGCTGATCAGCTCTCCGATTCCATGCACCTTCTCATACCCGCGAAACTGCACGCCGATCAGATAAGTCTGGTACTCCTGACTGTAAGCCGGAGTCAACGTCACACTGCGCTTTTCAAATGCGCCCTTTGTCTCCCAGGTTCCATCTGCCGGTCGCTCATAGTGAATCACCATCTGCTCGCCTGGGTGCGAAAACGTATACAGCTGTACATCACGGTACGCATAGATTTTTCTGCCGTTAATCTTTGTGATCCGGTCGCCTGCCTGAAGCCCTGCCTCCTGAGCCGGAGAACCCTCAGTGACTCCATAAAGAACCGGCGCATCATGACCGACTGCCCCGACAATCACGATCGCAAACAGAAATGCGAGAATGAAGTTAAAAACCGGTCCCGCTGCAATCACGAGAATCCGCGCAAATACCGGCTTATTTCCAAATGCATTCGGGTCCGGATGCTCGACATCGCTGTCTTCCCCGACCATCATGCACGAACCACCAAACGGAAGCAGTTTCAGCGAATACACTGTCGTCTCCGATTCCGGCGCAAGCGCATCCGCCTCGGGGCGCGCAAGCAATTTCACCTTATACGTTCCATTTGTTTTTACCAGACTGACAAGACGGGGACCCATGCCGATGGAAAATTCCACGACACCGATCCCGTTGAGTTTTGCCAGCAGGAAATGACCGAATTCATGTACCAGTACGATAAAGCCAAAAAGCAATATCGCCGCCACAATATTCAGCAATTTACCACCTGCTTTCTAAATATTTATTCTATTTTTCTAAATCATTTTTCTAAAAATATATTCCAGTTACATATTAAACTGCATCATCTGCAAGAATTCATACGTCTCGCGCTCTGCCTCAAGAATCTGCTCGACATCCGGGTTCTCTATCGTGTGATGATGCTCCATCGCCGACTCGATCATCTCAACGATTGCAAGATACGGAATCTCTCTCTTCAAGAACTTGCCAACTGCATACTCATTTGCTGCATTGTAGACCGTCGGCAGGGAACCACCGCGACGTCCTGCCTCATACGCGAGCTTCAGACCGCGGAACACTTCCATGTCCGGTGCCTCAAAGGTAATTTTACCCATTTTTGCAAAATCCAGACGATCTCCCGGAAGAAATCTTCTCTGCGGATAGTAGAGTGCATACTGGATCGGCAGTTTCATATCCGGTGTGCCAAGCTGGGCGATCACTGCTCCATCCTCGTACTCCACCATCGAGTGAATCACGCTCTGAGGCTGTACGACAACCTGCACCTGATCCATCTCGACATCAAAGAGCCAGTGTGCCTCCATGACCTCAAGTCCCTTGTTGACCATCGTCGACGAATCGATGGTGATCTTTCGTCCCATTGTCCAGTTCGGATGCTTGAGCGCATCCTCAACCTGAACGCCTGCAAGCTGATCCTTCGTCCATCCGCGGAACGGACCGCCGGAAGCCGTCAGCAGAATCTTGTGGATCTTATTTCCATTTTCACCGTTTAAGCTCTGGAAAATTGCGCTGTGTTCACTGTCAACCGGAAGAATCTTCACACCAAGCTCCTTTGCGAGTGGCATGATCAGATGACCTGCGGTCACAAGCGTCTCCTTGTTTGCAAGCGCAATGTCCTTTCCTGCCTTCATAGCAGCGATTGTCGGACGAATTCCGATCATACCGACAACAGCGGTCACCACGATCTCGGCATCCGGCTGGGTCGCCGTCTCCATCAGTCCATCCATTCCGGAGACAATCTTCACATCAAGATCTGCAACTGCGGTGCGCAGTTCCCTTGCCTTCTGCTCATCCCAGACACAGGCAAGCACCGGATGAAATTTCCGGATCTGCTTTTCGAGAAGCACAATGTTGCTTCCCGCTGCAAGTGCCGTCACCTCAATATCCCCATTCTGCTCCACTACTTCCAGGGTCTGCGTACCGATCGAACCGGTCGAGCCCAGAATTGCAATCTTCTTCATGGTTCTTCTCCTTTTTCCGTTTCTTCCGTTACCTTTGTTACTTTCGTTACTTTCTTTGATTGTTACTTTTATTCTTGTCCTGTTACTTTTGTCCTGTTACTTTAAAAACGTCAGCGCAAAGTAAATTGCCGGTGCGGTAAACAGCATACTGTCAAAGCGATCCAGAATGCCACCGTGACCTGGAATCAGGTTGCCGTAATCTTTAATATTGTGGTTGCGCTTGATTGCCGACGCCGCAAGATCTCCGATCTGGGAAATCATTCCCGCAATCGCACATGCAATCGCACATGTGATCTGAGGATTTGCGAGCTCCTGCATATGTGTTCCAAAAATGCTTCCGTAAATAAATCCGAGAAGTCCAGCTCCGACAATTCCGCCGATTCCGCCCTCAATCGTCTTCTTCGGACTCAGCACCGGCGTCATCTTATGTTTTCCGATCAGCATGCCGACGCAGTAAGCGCTCGTATCGCATCCCCATGAGCTGAAAAAGACAAGCCAGACGAGGTAGACACCATCCGGCATCACACGCACCAGATAGAGATAGGACAGCATCACCGGCACATAAAACAGTCCAAAGAATGCCACCGTGATCTCCTCTGTCTTATACTTCGGAAATGTAAATACATAAATGCTCATCAGCACCATCAGCGTGATAATCGCAAGCAAGGTCACATACTGCTGACCGTTTTCCAGCCAGACCATCCCATAATATGCCAGAGCAGAGACAAATCCGACTGCTCCGAGCACATTTTTCTCGATCTTCATCACCCGATACAGCTCAAACAGACCGATCAGGGAGATCAGCGCCGTCGTCGCATACAAAAGGATTCCTCCCTGTCCGACGATCAGAATTGCAAGAATGACAAGAACAATACCGCTTATCAGTCTCTTCGTAAACATCGTAAAATTTCCTCCGTTTATGTCCTGTTATGTCCTGTCTGCGCGTGCCTTACGCCTGCTTGACTCCGCCAAATCTGCGGTCACGCTTATTATATGCCTCAATCGCCTTCACAAGCTCTGCGCGGTCAAAATCCGGCCACAGACAGTCTGTGATATAGATCTCGGAGTAGGCAAGTTGCCAGAGCAGATAGTTGGACAGACGCAGTTCTCCGCTCGTGCGGATTAAGAGATCCGGGTCCGGCATACCTGCGGTATCGAGATAAGATGCAACCGTGCTCTCCGTGATCGTCTGCGGGTCGAGATTTCCAAGTCTGCAAGCCTCTCCCATTCGTCTCACTGCGCGGGTGATCTCATCGCGTCCGCCGTAGTTGACGGCAATGACAAACGTCAGACCGGTATTGTCCTTCGTCTCCTCCTCAAGGCGGTTGATTCCGTCGATGATATCCTGTGCGAAACGACTGCGCTCTCCGATCATCCTGACACGCACATTGTTTGCCTTTGCGGTCTTTAAAAGGCGCACCATGTAGAAGCGGAACAACTGCATCAGAGCTCCGACTTCCTCGCTCGAGCGCTTCCAGTTCTCAGTCGAGAATCCATACACCGTCAGATACTCAACACCCATGCGCGCTGCGATCTCAACGGTCTTCTCAACCGTCACACAGCCTTCCTTGTGTCCCATCGAACGCGGAAGTCCTCTCTTCTTTGCCCAACGTCCATTTCCATCCAGAATGATCGCGATATGTTTTGGAACAACGAGTCCCTGCAAATCATTTTCCATAATCTTTTATCCTCCCTAATCAGACATCCCAACGGTCAAAACTTATCCTCATTGAGATTTTCATATGCTTTTTTATATATGCTTTTTCATATATGTTTTTTCATATATGTTTTCACATACATTTTATATCCTTATATACGACTTATATACGATTGTAAAAATACAGGACAGGAATTTCCCCCTGTCCTGCTAGAATACATATGGATCTGTCTTTGCAAAATACGCAATTTAATAATCAGTCTTTTGCATTAAACAGTCATGATCTCCTTGGTCTTTGCATCGATTGCTGCATCGATCTTCACGATCATCTTGTCGGTCATCTTCTGGATCTTCTCCTCTGCGGTCTTCTGCTCGTCCTCAGAGATCTCTCCAGCCTTCTCCATCTTCTTGAATGCCTCGTTTGCATCACGGCGGATATTACGAACTGCTACCTTTGTCGCATCGCCCTTCTTCTTGACATCCTTTGCAAGATCTTTACGGCGCTCCTCAGTCAGCTCCGGGAATACCAGACGGATCACCTGACCATCGTTCGTCGGGTTGATACCCAGATCAGAGGTCAGAATTGCCTTCTCGATTGCCTTTAACAAGGACTTCTCCCACGGCTGAATCACGATCATACGAGCTTCCGGAACGCTTAAGTTACCAACCTGCTGAATCGGGGTCGGAGTTCCGTAATAATCCACCTTAATCTTGTCTAAAACATGCGGGTTCGCACGGCCTGCACGGATAGATGAATACTCCTCCTGAAGTACCTCCAGGGACTTTTCCATCTTTCCCTCGTAAATCTTTAACTGATCCTGCATAACATCCTCCTGTTAGTTAGTCTACGGTCACAATCGTACCGTTAATTTTTCCCTGCATCGCATTTGCAATGCTGTCTTTCTCATTCAAATCAAATACTGCCATCGGCATCCTGTGCTCCATGCACATGATGGATGCGGTCAGATCCACAACTGCAAGTTTCTGATCGATCACGTCCTGAATGCGGATGGTGTCATAACGCTTTGCATTCGGGTTTACCGCCGGATCGCTGTCATATACGCCATCGATCGACTTTGCAAGAAGAATGCAGTCTGCATCCATCTCAACCGCACGCAGAGTGATTCCGGTATCGGTAGAGAAATACGGATGTCCCGTACCGCCTGCAAAGAATACAACACGTCCTTCCTCAAAGAACTGGTTTGCTAAATCCTTTGAGAACTGCTTCGTCATCGTTCCGCAGACAAACGGAGTCAGAATCTCGGTCTTCATTCCGGTATTGCGGAAAATCTCAGACACATAGATGCAGTTCATGATCGTGGCAAGCATACCGATCTGATCTGCATGCGTGCGCTCGATTGCATCGCTCGTGCGTCCTCTCCAGAAGTTTCCACCTCCGATCACGATGCCGACCTGAACACCTGCATCAACAGAAATCTTAACCTGTCTTGCAACTTCCTTTACCGTATCTTCATCAAACCCGGTTTTCTTCGGGCCTGCAAGCGCTTCACCGCTCAATTTCAAAAATACACGTTTCATATCCATGAAAAATTCTCTCCTTCCGGCCACCCATATTCGTAGTGATTATATCACATCCGACAGATTTTGAAAAGAGAAAAAAACGTCCCTGTCTTCGGATGAAAGACAGACCGAAGCACACGCTCCCCTGCCGGAAATTTTCTCCATTTTTTCTTCGATCCATTCGGAAAAATCATAGAGCGCGCAATCCTCGCTCTGTCCATCCCGAATTATGCTCCCCACCGTCATCTTCCGTGGAAGCAGAATGCGAAACGAGTCGAGCGGAATCGTCAATCCCGTCCCCGTCATCTTCACATAGCTCTCCTTCATGGTCCAGAACCGTGTAAACATCCGGTCTCTCTGCACTCCCTCTGGACACGAAAAGATCTCCTGACATTCCTCCTCACAAAAAAAGCGTCTTGAAACCCCGGCGACCGCTTTGCGAACTTCCTCGACATCACAGCCACACGGTCGGTCAGAAGTAACTGCCATCACCAGATTGATCGAGTGAGAGAGATTAAAAAAAAGTTCCGGGCACGACAAAAGCACAGGTTTTCCATGTTCAGAAATCCCAATTTCTTCCGTCTTCTCCCTGCGCCCAAATCTCATAAGCGCATAATCAAGCAACAGCCCCGCACAGAGCGAACGCTCCTGATCTTCCATTCTGCGAAAACGATTTGCCTTCTCAATTCGCTGTCCCGACAGCCGTCCCTCTATCCTGGCAAACATCTCCATCTTTTCCTGCTCGTCTTCCGGAAAATCCAATCTCATCAAATCTACATATGTGCTCATGATCCCGCCTTTTTCCCGATACCTGAAAATTAATAAAATATCGTATAACTTCAGAAGGGATTGTCTCCACTCCTGAAAAAGTTTGTGATAATCCTACCTATCGAGGAGGGTGGGATATTCACTCTGAGTTATACCTTGATGGAACTCCGAAAGGCGAGAAAGTGACTGCAAACCCGTGTGAAGCGTCAGTGCTTAGACCGTGTATTTTACGGTCTTATGCACTGCTACGCTGAACCCGGAGCGAGAGCGCGTTTGCAGGACTTTACTCGCCGTCGGAGTTCTCCACAACCGCAAAAATGCCCTCATCCGGCATTTTCGCCAAATGAGAGCATCTTGCAAATATTTCTACCGGTTTACCCACTTCTGCTTTGCTTTTGCAACTTCCAGAATCATGTCAACCGCACCATCCACTCCAAGTGCCGTACTGCTCAGGCAGAGATCATAGCTCTTCGCATCGCCCCAGCGCTTGCTCGAATAGTAATTATAGTAACTTGAACGCTTCTTATCCGTCTTTACCATGATGTCCTTTGCTTTGGCATCATCCACCTTATACAGATCCTTCAGACGGGCAATTCTCTCCTCATCCGATGCCGTGATAAAGACAGACAGCGTATTCGGATAATCTGCAAGTGCATAATCCGCACACCGTCCAACAATAACGCAGGACTCCTGATCTGCGAGCTTCTTGATCGTATCAAACTGAGCAAGAAAGATCTTGTGATTTAAAGGCATATCCATATATGCAGAAGAATTATATCCCATCGAATAGGTATCCATCACAAGCGAATACAGAAAGCTACTCGTCGGCTTCTCATCATGAGACTCGAACAATTCCTGGCAAAGTCCGCTGTTCTTCGCTGCCTGTGCCAACAATTCCTTATCGTAGCACTTGACCCCCATCTTTTCTGCCAGTTTCATTCCGATATCCTTACCACCGCTTCCGCACTGTCTGCCTATTGTGATAACAAGATTTCCCTTCATAATGTTTCGCTCCTTTCTGTCTTCGTGCGCGTCCGCCGATCACAGAAATGAATGTTGAGACACGCCTAAATCTTTCTAACCCTATTATAACTCAAAATTTCAGAAAAGTACATAAACATTATTCAAAAAAAAGTATATTTTAGAAACTATTGTTACAATTCTCAATCCTGTTCCAATTTTTTCAAAAGTGTCTCAAAATATTCCGGGAGAGGAGCCTGAAATTCCATATATTCCCCGGTTGTCGGATGAATGATCCCGAGCACACCGGCATGAAGCGTCTGCCCCTGCAAACCAGAAAACGGACATTTTGCCGGTCCGTACACATGATCTCCGAGGAGCGGATGTCCGATGCTTGCCATATGCACACGGATCTGGTGCGTCCGCCCGGTCTCAAGCTGACACTCAATGTAAGTAAAACGGCGGAAACGGCGCAAAACCCGGTAATGCGTGACCGCATCTTTTCCATTCTTCTCATTGATGCTCATCTTTTTGCGGTCTGTCGGATGGCGACCGATCGGAGCATGAACCGTCCCCTCATCCTCTTTCACAACACCGTGAACAATCGCATAGTACTTCCTCGTGATCGAGTGCACCTTGAGCTGTTCGGCAATCGCGTTGTGTGCCTGATCGTTTTTACAGACAATCAAAACTCCGGTCGTGTCCATATCGATGCGGTGAACGATTCCCGGTCGCATAACTCCGTTGATTCCCGAGAGATCTCCCCGACAGTGCGCCATCAGTCCGTTGACAAGGGTCCCTGTCGCATGCCCCGCTGCCGGATGCACAACCATGCCCTTCGGTTTGTTGATCAGAATGATGTCCTTATCCTCATAGAGAATGTCAAGATCCATCTCCTCCGGAACAATCTCCGGCTCAACCGCCTCCGGAATATCAAGCTGAATCTTGTCACCCTCTGCGACCTTGTAACTGCTCTTGACAGGGCGATCATTGACCGTCACGCCCCCGTCCTTTAAGAGTTTCTGGAGATGAGCGCGCGACATTTCCGCAACCTGCTCGCTTAAATAGCGGTCAATTCGGGATCCTGCTCCCTCTTCCACACAAAATTCCCGAATCAATGCTTCGCCTCCTTCTTTTTCAGAGAGAAGACCTCGAGATCGCTGTCCTTATAATAAAATCCAAACAAGACAAGAAGAAATGCCGTAGCAGTCGTCACATAGATGTCTGCGACATTGAAAATCGGGAAATCAATCAGGCTGAAATACAGAAAATCTACAACGTATCCGAGGGAAATTCGATCTGCCATATTTCCGATTGCACCTGCCGTGATAAAGATCAGACAGATTTTGAGCGCATGGTAGCGCGCATTCTTCCAACTCGGCATCCGATACATCATAAATCCCGCCGTCACTAAAACTGCGAGTGCAATCACAAAGAAAAATCCCTGACGCCCCTGCAAAATTCCAAATGCAGCGCCCCGGTTTTCCGAGTAGAGAAGTTCAAAGACTCCGTCCACGAGTACGCGTGGAGCCTTTCCCTTCAGTGAAATCGTTGCAGCCAGCTTCGTGTACTGGTCAAACCAGAGAAGAAGGATCGATCCGATTCCCCAGACTGCCAGATTGCCAAACCTATCTTTCATTCGTTCCTCCTGCAAGCCATTCCAGTGCCTCTTCCATCTCTGCCTCGGTCACGGTGCGGTCGATATACGCCTCACCGACCTGACGCAAAAGAACAAACTTGATGGCACCGGCTTCCATCTTTTTATCATTTTTTGTTGCCTGAATCACTTCTTTCGGATCCAGACCATAGCCGGAAGTCGAAACCGGCAGATCAAAGGTTGCAAATGCCTTTCTCATCTGATCCACCTCAGCATCCGTGATCATTCCGCGCTTTGCAGAGATATGGGCAGCGGCAAGACAGCCGAGGGCAACACACTGACCATGAGCCAGCTTGAAGTTCATCAGTTTCTCAATCGCATGACCGAGCGTGTGACCAAAGTTCAAGAGTGCTCTCTCGCCCTGCTCCGTCGGGTCTTTCTCCACGACATCTCTCTTGATTTGACAGCTGACAAGAATCAACTGTTCACAGACTTTCAGATCCCGCTCTCTGATTGCATCTGCATGCTCACAGATCCACTGATAGTAGTCGCGGTTCTTGATCAGACCGTGCTTGACAATCTCACCCATTCCCGACGCAAACTGCTCTGCGGACAGCGTCAGAAGGCTTGAGGTGCTTGCATAGACAAGCGACGGCATATGGAACGCGCCGACCATGTTCTTGTAGCTGTCAAAATCAACTCCTGTCTTTCCTCCGATGCTTGAATCCACCTGAGACAGAAGGGTCGTCGGAACCTGGATGAAACGGATTCCGCGCAGATAAGTTGCCCCTGCAAATCCGCAGAGATCACCGACGACACCACCGCCAAGTGCGACGAGAACATCCTTTCTGTCGAAATGCTTCTGAATCAGGAACTCGTACAGAGTGCGAACCGTGTCCAGATTTTTATTTTTCTCTCCTGCCGGAAAGATAAATGTCTCCACTTTCTTACAGCACTTAGAAACCTGCTCCTTTACCTCCTCAAGGTAGAGCGGTGCCACATTACTGTCCGTCACAATACAGATTTTCCGTTTTCCGGTATCCAGAGCCGGAATTTCCTCACCCAGTCTCTCATAGGAGGACTCCACCACAATATCATAAATCCAATTGCCATCTCTGCGCACATTCAATCTTTCTGCCATCGTATGTTCTCCTTTTCCTGTTTTTTCGTTTCTCCTGCTTCCTGTTTCCAAGCCCGTTTTCTGCCCTGCCATAATTGCTCTCAACTCTCAAAATTCAAGAATTCAAAAATCTTTGCAGTTAAACCCTGTTAAAAGAAAAGCAAACAATCTTCCGAAAAATCGCTGGAAAATTGTCTGCTCTATGTATCTTTTCTTCCCAGAACGATGTCCGTTCCGTATTGATTTTTTCCACAGATTTTTCTGCGGATTTCCTGTTGACCTGCTATTGATTTACAGATGAATATTCATGCCGGAAACTTCCAAACCGCCATTGTTGAGCATCTCCTGAAAATCACCGGAAAGTTCTACGGTCTCCGGTGTTGCAATGAAGATATAGCTGGAGATCTTCTGAAGATTTCCATTCATGGAGTAAGTGGAACCAGAGATGAAATCGATAATTCTCTGTGCGGTTTCTGTGTGGATTCCCTCCATATTCAGAACAACTGCCTTACCAGCAAGCAGATAGTCACAAGTCTCACGCGCATCATCAAAAGAAGTTGGCTTGATTAACGATACTTCCATCGTCTTCTGCTTCATCGGAACAACCTTCGGGGAGCGGGAGAACAGGCTTCTGCGTCCCTCCTCGATATCGTCATCGTCATCATCTCGCTGTGAAAAACGGCTCTTTCTTGAGGAACGATCTCTATCTTCCACCTCATAATCGTCTTCCGTGTCGAACAGGTCTGTATCGTCTATATCTCCATCGTTCATCCGGAAGGTATCCATTACCTTACTCAAAATACTCATAATTCTCTCTCCAATCCTCATCATCTGGCACCAAAGATTCCCGTACCGACTCTAATCATGGTTGCACCCTCCTCAACGGCAACCTCATAGTCACCGGTCATTCCCATGGAAAGTACACTCATGCTAACATTATCAACGTTTTTCTTTTTAATGTCAACAGATAATTCATATAATTTTTTAAAAACAGGGCGATTTTCTTCCGGATGTTCCACATTTGGCGCTATTGTCATCAGACCGCAAATTTTTAAGTGCTTCATCTGGCTGATTGCAAGGACAGCTTCCTCCACTTCTTCCGGCGCAAATCCGAACTTGCTCTCCTCTTTTGCGACATTGACCTCAAGCAGAATCTTCACCTCGCGTTCTTCCTTCTGCGCCTCTTTCTCGATATACTCTGCCAGACGCACGGAGTCAACCGAATGAATCATCTCAATGTGCGGGAGAACCTGACGGATTTTATTGTGCTGAAGATGACCGATCATGTGGAAATGGGCATCCTCTGGCATCTGCGGTGCTTTCTGTACAATCTCCTGTACCTTATTCTCTCCAAAATCACGGGCTCCTGCCTCATACGCCTCGTGAAGATCCTCGATCGGCTTCGTCTTGCTCACTGCAATCAGCGTCACAGTCTTCGGATCTCTGCCACTGCGCGCACAGGCAAGATCGATTTTTTCTCTGACTTTTCTGTACTGTTCCTGAATCATCTTTTTTCCTCCTGTATTTCCTGTATCTTCTGTATTTCCTATATTTTCTGTATTCACATAATCTCTTATGATCTCTCAAAACCTCTCAGATCGATTCTCCATACGAGCAACGATGCATTTACTGATAAATCAGCTCTCCCTCATAGACAGAATTTGCATCAAGTACAATGTGATCAAACACGGCGAGTCCGTAATTGGTTCCCTTCTTCACCGTATAATACTCATCATTTGATTTTAAAATCTCAATCTGCTTGAAGACTGCATATCCCTTGTTGATGTTATAGACACCCTGAAGAGATGCCGTCTGACCGATCTGGTATCGCTCCTGAGAATTCGGCTTGTCGATATAATCGCCTCCCTTGAGCGGGGCCTTGTCCCCCATCTCAATATAATCATATTCACCATCCGAATAATATATGGTAACAGGAACAAATTCCAGTGAAGTTCCTGACTCCGAGTACACCTCTCTCATAAAGCCAATATCTCCACTGTCTCCACCCTTTGCCAGATAATCCTCCGGAACGAGATAGAAATTCTTCTCGGTGACTGCGGTCACAGGAATCTTGAGTCCGTCCATTCTCTCGGTATCCACTTCAAAGTCCACATATCGCTCTCCGACGAACTGCACCATATACTGATGAAAATCCAGTTTTCCGTACTGTGCGCCGTCCGTTCCGGTGAACATCGAAAAATCACCGTCTGTGTCGAGATCATACGTCGGAAATGTCACATGAAGACTTGTCTTATCGCTGTACTCGGCAACTGCATCTTCCTTCAGCGGAAAGATCAGACTCCAGTCGTCCGAAGTCACCAGCTTGTAAACCGGCGTGGACTGCTCAATCAGATCACCCGATTTCGGAATGGATTTTGTATACTTCGTGCGGTCAAACGAATCTGCATTCACCTGATCCGCCGTGAGTCCCTCCATCCCGTCGATCGCATACGATACCACACCGGACAGCGGTGCTCTCACCTGCTGGAACGTGATTCCAGTCTGCTCCAACATCGCATCAAGATTTCCGAGTGCATTGAAATTCACATACTCGAGGACGGATGCCTCCAAGGTGTAGCGCAGATCATAGACATCCGAAAATCTCTGGTCGCTGTATCCGATAGAAAACGAGGATAACTGACGCTTGATGTCAGAGAGATTCTCGCTCGTGAGCGTCACATTTGCATCCGGGTTCTCCTCCATAAACTTTGCAAGACTTCCGGTCTCATCGATCGAGTAGATTCTCGTTCCCACACCGGCACGTTTTCCCTCGCGAATGTAATAGTTGATGTATCCGCTTCGATCCGTCGACTCGACCTGCTCATTTCGCAAAATCAATCCTGTATACTGGGTATCATTGACGATATTTCCCTCAACGACCTCATAAAACTGAATCTTGTCTTTTCTTACATACTTGTAAACACTGAATATCAGATAAATGAAGATAATTGCAAAAATAATCATTCCCACATTAAAATTAATCGGGCGATGATACCTCACAATTTTCGAATTTTTTGATTTTTTCTTTTTTGCCAAAACGATTTCCTCCTGCGCCTGATTCGGCTCCAATTCATTATAAGAGTTTCCTATAAAAAGTTCAAGCCGTTTTTCCATCTCGTCGTTATGGCCTTATTTCTTCTCATCCAACAACACCTTAATAAGCCAGAAAAACACCATCGTCATCGTTTATTGATTGAACGTCATAAACTCCCTACACATTTGTCAAACACTCTGAGTTGTAACGATAAAGCCCTCCACCATGAGTTTCTACTCACAGTGAAGGGCTTTCTAAACCGGTCTTTGTAACCGCTCAAATCAAATTACTTAAACTTTATGTATTACAGTGAGATGATGACATCTTTCTGTGCGCTCTCCGGCATATCAGCTGCGTCCATCGATACGCTGAGAACAAAGTTTACCGCATACTTATCACTGATTGTTTCCAAGGTTGTGATGGTGTCAGCGATGTCCTCTCCCTCAAGAGATGCCAGCTTTAAGAAGCTGTCAAGGAACATCGTCTCAATGTCATGATCCTGAGAAATGATTCCGCACAGGAAACCGATGAATCCCTGACTACCACTCAGCGGATACTCATTCACATTGATCAGACGGATCTTGTTGCTTAATTCGTACATATGCTTGGAGCTCTTGTCCAGATAAACGATCGAACCGGTTGCTTCCTTTACTCCCTGATTCGCCATGTCTAACAGATGCTTGGTCTTTCCTTTTCCCTTTTTACCTGCGATAATCTGCACCATAGTAATCTCCTCCTTGAGCTTATTGAATTTGTATAAAATTCTTTTTATATTGACTCAATTATAGTACAAATCACAAAATTTTTCAACGGCTATTTAACAATTTTCTGAATAATATTTGTCATATTTCCATATAGTTCCGGTCTGTTTGATGCTTTCATAACAACAGAGATATAATCCTGATTCTGATCATCCTCACAGCCGAGAATCAGACAATAACCTGCCGCCTGCGTCGTACCGGTCTTTCCGCCGAGCACCGTCACTCCATCCGGAGTCTCACGCTTTCCGGTCAGATACTGGTTACTGCTCTCCCATTTCTGACTCTTTGCGACTCCGTTCGCGTCCTTATACTCCGCAGTATACTCCGTCGTCCCGATAATCTTGCGAAATTCCGGGTACTTGAGACACTCATTGAAGATCAGATACAGATCGTAAGCCGTCGTATAATGCTCCGGATCTGTCAGTCCATGAGGATTGACAAAGTGAGTATCCGTTGCACCGAGCTTCCACGCTGTCTCATTCATCTTATCTGCAAACGCCTCAACACTGCCCGCTTCATAGACCGCAATCGCACTTGCCGCATCGTTTCCAGATGGAAGCATCAGACCGTACAGAAGCTGTTCGAGCGTCAACGTCTCCCCCGGATTGATGTGACAGAGCGAAGCTCCCGCCTCCGTGATCACGGTCTCCTTTCCGACGGTGATCTCCTTTTGCAGATCCCCGTCCTGAAGCGCAATCAGCGCTGTCATAATCTTTGTAATGCTTGCCGGATTCATGCGCTCAAACGGATTTTTCTGAAAAAGCACCTGCTTGTCCTTCACAGAAAACAGCGTTGCCGCCTCTGCATTGACTCCGGAATCCGAAGAAGGTTCCGATCCCGTGACCACGCAAAGATCACTGGCAAACGCGGATGCGCGTTCTCCGGAAGAAGAAGAATCTTCCAGAAAACTCTCCATGCGCCCATTTTCATATAAAGTCTCTGTCTGCCCGCCCTTTCCACATGCAACCAGCGTCAGGCACATGCAGGACAGAGCTGTCGACAGAAACACTCTCCTCTTTTTCAAACCAGTCACCTCTAGCCTCTAGCGGTAAATCTCACGCCATTCCAGATCACCACGATCAAGCGCCTTTACTAAAAGCTCTGCGGTCGCCAGATTCGTTGCAAGCGGAATGTTGTAAATGTCGCACAGACGGACAACATCATTCACATCCGGCTCGTGAGATTTCGGAGTCAGCGGATCTCTCAGATAGATCATCATATCCATCTCATTGTGCTCAATCTGGGCAGCAAGCTGCTGCTGTCCGCCGAGATGGCCTGCCAGATACTTGTGAACGTTGAGATTCGTCACTTCTTCCACCAGACGACCGGTTGTTCCCGTCGCATACAATTCATGTTTGCTTAAAATTCCCCGATAGGCAATGCAGAAATTCTGCATCAGTTTCTTTTTTGAGTCATGTGCAATCAGACCGATATTCATAAGAACATACCTCCTTTAATACCTCTCATAATTATTATTTCGTCTTTGCAGTCCCACATTCATCACAATGCCGACTCCAAAATACAGACTCAGCAGAGAGCTGACTCCCGAACTGATGAATGGAAGTGGTAAACCGGTATTCGGAAGAATTCCGGTTGCCACTGCAATGTTGGCAAAACTCTGAAATGCAAACAACGTCGCAAGTCCAACACAGACAAGCCTTCCGGCTAAATCTTTCGCCCGCGCCGCCATCATCAGACACTCATAAACAATCAATGCCATCAGGATGATCACAACAACGGAACCGATAAATCCAAGTTCCTCTCCCACAACCGCAAAGATGAAATCCGTCTCCTCCTCAGAGAGGAAGTTTCCGTTCTTTACCGAAGAGAGCGTCGTCGTATTCAAACCCTTTCCCCAAAACATGCCGGAGCCGATCGCCATGATCGAGTTGTTCTGCTGGAGATTTGCTTCCGCATATCCGGATTTATCAAAGAATGCCAGAATTCGGCGCACCTGATAATCCGCCAGAAACGGTACAGCTCCCAGCTTCAACAAGTAGACAAACAGACCTCCGCACGGCAGAACGACTGCCAGTGCCCCGAAAATCCATTTGAAACTCAGCCCCGCCACAAACAACATGCTCAGGAAAATCACCAATGTCACGAGTGACGTACTAAGATTAGGCTGACTGAAAATCAGGAAGAAAGCAACAAAGAAAAGCCCTCCCCCGATCAACAGTGTAACAAACTGATTGATTTTGTCCTGATACTTGTCAAAGTACCAGGCAAAAAATACAATCAGACCAATCTTTACAAACTCAGCCGGCTGGATCTGACCGATCAGTGGTACGCGAATCCATCTGGTCGCAATACCCTTGCTGACACCAAATACCAGCACGGCACCCAGCATCAGAACACAACCTCCATATACAACAGGCGCCGTGGAAAGGACCCGGTGATAATCCACCAGTGACAGCCCGATCACAACGGCAAACCCAATGACAATTCCCATCACCTGCTTTCCTACCACAGCCATATCCTGGTTGGAAGCACTTCTGAGAACAAAGACACCAATAATATTAAGAAGTAATACATAAAGGAATAAACGAAAATTGTAATTCCTAAAATGATAGTCCAGTAACATTCTTTAATTCCTCTTGTCTGTAAACTTGCGGATCGGAAATGAGGTAAATAACACTTCTTCTTCCTTTTCTCTTTTCAGCCGAATCTCCACCCGGCTTCCGTCAATCTCCGCATATCGAGAAAGCACATCCTCCATATCCTCCCGGATCTGATCAAGAAGACCAAGGCTTAGACCCGCCTGATCCGAAACCAAAAGAAGTTTCAAACGGCTTCTAGCAATCTCACCAGAATTGCTCCTGCCCCAAAAACAGAATCCCTGTCTCATCCTCGGTTTCCCTCCTTTACGCATTCTGTCATGCCCGTTTCAGAAAACCGGAAATCCGAACCAGAATTCCCTTATGAGGATCAAGATCCATTAACGGAATCGTTTCCCCCGTGATCCGTTTGCAGATATTTAGGTAGGCTTGACCCGCCAAAGACGTAGTATCCACAAGGGGTTCTCCCTGGTTTGCCGACACCACAACATCCTCATCATCCGGCACCGCACCGATAACCGGCACCGCAAGAATATCCGATACATCCTCAACCGACATCATATCCCCTCTGCGCACCATGTCCATCCGGATTCGATTGACAATCAGATCCGTCCGACGCATCTGTGCGACCTCGAGAAGACCGATGATCCGGTCTGCATCACGGATTGCGGAAACCTCAGGTGTCGTGACGACAAGCGCCCGATCTGCCCCTGCGATTGCATTCTGAAATCCCTGTTCGATCCCCGCCGGACAATCAAGAAGAATATAGTCAAACTCTCCTTTCAAGTCCTCCACAAGCTTTTTCATCTGCCCGGGATTCACGGAAGTCTTGTCCCTCGTCTGTGCCGATGGCAACAGATAGAGATTGGGATATCTTTTGTCTCTTATCAGGGCCTGTTTCATTCGGCAGTTGCCTTCCACCACATCGACCAGATTGTAGATAATCCGGTTTTCAAGTCCCATCACCACATCAAGGTTTCTCAGACCGATATCGGTATCGATCAGAACTACGCTGTAACCAAGAAGTGCCAGACCTGTTCCGATGTTTGCTGTGGTCGTCGTCTTGCCGACCCCGCCTTTTCCAGAAGTAATCACCATGACTTCACTCATAGAAATGCCTCCTGAAAAATATATTCGCCATTATTTATTTTACATTAAAAGTGAAAATTTTTCCAGTATCTATTTCAAATTTAGCAGACTTAATCCCGATTTTTTTATTGGTTTCGTACAAATACTACAATTTTCCACAAATGCCAGCATTGGACCGCGACCGATTTTTCTGCCCCGATCTCCGTAATGGCAGGAAACCTCCCCGATTTTGAGCTGGAGAGGCGCCATCTCCATCGCGACAATCATCGCATTCTCATTCCCGGAAACACCGGCACAGACACTTCCCCTAAGCTGTCCGAGCACGACAACATTTCCTTTTGCGGACACCCGCGCACCATGGCGGACATCCCCGATGATCACAATGCTCGCCTCGGACTCAAGCGATTCCCCTCGATTCAAATCTCCGCGGTAGAACTGCCCCGTCTGGGAGGACAGCTCCATCAGCTTCTCATTGAGCGCCTTCTCGCATCTTGCCATCCGCTCGGCATCCTGGTCGAGCAGGCAGAGCACCTCAACCCCGGAATGCTCTGTGATCGCATTGACAATCCGAAGCTCCTCCGAGGCACTCAGCGTCCTTCCCTGCAAAATCAGAGCAATCTGAATATTGCCCCAGAAGCGGGCACTCTTCTCGAATTTTTCTGCGACAGCTCTCTCCAGCTCCGAAAATGAACAGTCCGGATCGAGATTTACCACCATTCCAGCCTTACTGCTCTTGATGACAACTCTGTTTTTCACAACCTGCTCCCCCGCTTTCTTTTCGATTTTCCGAAAAATACTCGCTCTCTTCTCTTTTTTTTAATCTCTGGTTTCTAGTCTTTCGTTTCTAATCTTTAGTCTCCGATCTTGACGTTCGATACCGCAAGAGCACCGGTGTTGAGAATCTGGTCAAGCGTCGTATATCCATAGTAGAATTTGTAGACATTCTTTGCAACGCTCGCCGCATTCGATGAGGCATATCCATATGGGATATTGACGGTCACTGCAATCTCCGGATTCGTGTACGGTCCGTAAGAGATAAAGAATGCATGGTTTCCTCGGGAGTGTGTCTCCTGCGCGGTACCGGTCTTTCCGGCGATCTCCACCGGAAGATCACGGAAGATCTGCTTTGCGGAACCGTCGGAAACCACGGCACGCATTCCCTGCTGAACCGCATTCCAGGTACTATCTGCGACCTCAACATGACCGGTCACCTTTGGCTCATACGTCTTCGTCGTATTTCCCTCATAGTCGGTCACATGGTCAAGAAGCGTCAGATCAAAGACGGTTCCGCGGTTCGCAATCGCAGTCACATAGCGCGACAGCTGAACATTTGTGTAGGAATTCGTGCCCTGTCCCATCGCAGAACGCTCCGGGTCTTCGGTCGTAAGCTCCGGCTGTGCCTCAGAAATCTCAATTCCGGACGGTCGGTCAAGACCAAACATCGTTGCATACTTGCGGAGCGTATTCAGACCGCGCTCAGTCGAGTAATTCCCACTTGCATCGGTCGAGAGGCGATGCGCAACCTCAGCAAAAAAGTAGTTACAGGAATTCTGGATTCCTCCGACAACGTTGAGCGGACCATGTCCGCCTCCACCGATCCAGCACTTGATCGGCGGGGAAACCTCACCGTACTCGCCCGTGCAGACGATCGTGTCATAGAGATTAATCACTCCCTCCTCAAGTCCTGCAACTGCGGTGATCGGCTTAAACGTCGAACCCGGTGCCTTCTTCGCCTGCGTCGCATTGTTGTAGAGCGGAAGCGAGAGATCCTCATTCAACTGGTTAAAGTACGCCGCATCCACGCTTCCGGAAAGACGGTTGTTGTCGTAGCTCGGGTAGGTCACAAGTGCACGCACCTGACCGGTCTTGATGTCGGTAATCACGACACCACCCGTACATGGGTCAAGCGCAAGCTGTGCCGGTGTCAGCTGAATGTTTCGGATCTTCTCGCGGATGAATGTGTAGGTGTATCCGCTTCCATTTGCCTGAAGAAGCTGAACCTGCTGAGCATCATACGGCAGAACACCCTGATCATAGAGTGCGATGCAGAGCTGTTTGCCCGTGATCACATCCCCATTGATCAGATAACGGAAAATCTGCTTGGCAAACTTCGTGTCATCCTGAAGCTGATTCATCACATAATCGACGAGGACAGAATAAATGTCGTCCGCACTCGAGTACTTGCTCTTCACATCAAGACGCGTCGTGTCGATCCAGTTATCTGAGATTCCCGCATAGATGTAATCGCGAAGGCTGATCGTATCATCCTTCCATCCGAGATACACCGCACTGTTCTGATCGATCTTGTTTTTCTGGATGATTCCGACCGTCGATCCGGACAGATAGTTGTAAATGTAGACCATGTACGCCATCATGTCCTTCGGCAGATCCTTCATCGCCGTCGGGTGATCGCTCATCAGCTCGTAACGGATGCGCTCAAGCACTTGCTGTCTCGATACCATGAATGTGTTGTAAATCTGTTTCTCCGTCACCGATGCATCGTCCTGCGCCATATGGCTTAACGACAACACATTGTTGTTGATCAGCTGATAGTAGGCATCCTTGACCGGAATCTGGATCTTCGACGAGTCGGTCTTCTCAGTGATCTCCACATCGTGATCGACGAGACGGTCGGCAACGATTCCCGCAAGCTGTTTCTCGATAAGATGATAGATACCGATCTGAAGATCACGGTCGATCGTCAGATAAACGTCATTTCCGGTCGTTGGCTGAGTCTCGGAAACCACCTGCATGATGTTTCCCATGTTGTTGACGATGAGGTTTCGGCTTCCCTTTTTTCCCTGAAGTTCAGACTCCATCGAAGCCTCAATGCCGGTTCGTCCGACGACATCGCTCGCCTCGTAATCCGGATTCTCCTTCTGAAGCTGGTCAAGCTGATCCTCCTGCACCTTTCCGGTGTATCCGATGATCGGCGCAAAGTAAATGCTGTCGTTGTAACGGCGGATCGTCGACTCCTCGATTCCGACTCCCTGAAGCTCGTCCTCATGCTCCATGATGTCCGCGACGGTCTTGTCATCGACGTATGCCGTGATCGTACTCGGCTCATAGCGCTTGTAGAACACAAGAGCCATCGTATAGCGGATGTTGACGATCTGAAGTTTCTCCCAGTCATTCAAGACAAGCGGATTGCCATTCTCATCCTTCATCTCATTGAGCTTGTAGGCTTCTACCTTTCGCTCAACTGCTTCCCTCGCCGTGATCGCAGACGGATACTTGCCGGAGGAATCCGTCAGATCGTTGACTGACTTCACACCGTAGTAATCTCTAAGGAAGCGCAGTCTCGCCGACTCCGAGTTCGTCGTGTAGGTGAACTCTCCATCCGCATCCATGCCGATCTCCAGCTTTCCCTGCACATTACAGCCGTGCTTCTCAAGAATCTTCACCAATCGATAGAGCATTGCATTCATCGAAGCGCTGTCCTTATACACGCCCGTGTTCTGGATCGTCACGGAGTACGCCGCCTCATTGTAGGCAAGCAGATTGCCGTTTCGATCGTAGATATTTCCTCGCGTTCCCGGTGTCTTCACCGTTCGCTCTGTAAGCTGAACATAATCATCCAGAAATTCCTGCCCCCGCACAATCTGAAGGTCAAACAGCTTGACAATCAGAGTCACAAACATCACCGTAAAGACCACTGCCAGGGCAAACACCCTCGAAGTCAGAATCTTTTTGGCGGTCTCCCGTATTACTTCCAAAAAATCCTTCAGCACGTTTTATCCGTCTCTCCTATTCCTATTCCGATCTTCCATCTCGCGCAGACGCCTGTCTGTAAACAGGAAGAACCGGTAAATCAAAAGCGTGGTCACCACCGTAAAAATCATCTCGGGGATCACAATTTCCTTTACATAGTACAGAATGTCGAGCCGGTTTCGGATCAGAAACCGCAGGACATAGATATAGAGATTATAGACGATCTCGTTGACCAGACTCAAAATCAGCGGGAGCGTGATATAATCCTCATAATAGTATTTCGTACAGATTCCGTTAAAGTAGCCGATGTTCACAAACAGCAAGGTGTAAAATCCGAACGGACCACTGTAAAACAGATCCAGAAGGATTCCTGCGACGAGTCCGTAATACATGCCCGCTGACTTTCCGTGAACAAAGCCAAACGAGAACGTCAGAATCAGTAGCAGATTCGGAGTCGCAGAGAGAAACGGAATCAGCGGAAACACGCAGTTCTGAATCGTGAATGCCACCACCAAGAGCAGTACATTAATCAGAATTCTTCTCATTCTTCCTCTTCTTCCTCTCTATTCTTCCCCGCTCTGTGAAGTCTGGGGCTCTGTCGAAGTCTCCAATCCAGCTCCTGCTTCTGCCCCGTTTTCCGTTTCGGTTTCGGCTCCGGTTCCCATCTGCGATCCAGTTTCCGATCCAGCACTGGTTTCCGATCCAGATTCTAATCCGGGTTCAGCTCCGGTCGTGGAATCCGGATTGCCCGGAATGTCAGATGCTCCTGCACCTCCCTGCTCTGTCTGATCTGCCTTGAGCGTCGTGATCACGAGAACTTCCTGAAGGCTGTCAAAATGAGCCACCGGAACGAGGTATCCCGACTTTGTGAGACGCGTCGGATCGGTTGTGATGTCGGTCGCATAGCCGATCAGAATGCCCGGAAGATATTTTGAACTGATGTTTGAGGTTACAATCCGGTCTCCGTCCTTGACATCCCCATCTTTGCTGATGTTTGTGATCCGAAGGCGTCCCTCACCAAACAGCGTCAGATCGCCGGACACGATACAGGTATCGCCCGACTGCTGTGCCATTCCGCTGACACGGCTCACATCATCGATGATTGAGCGAACTGTCGCATAGTGAGCGCCAACATCGGTGACAATTCCGACAAGACCGCCTCCCGCCATGACGTTTGCATCCACTTGAACGCCGTCTGCCGAGCCCTTGTTGATTCGAAATACCTGGAACCAGTCTCCCGAATCCTTCGCGATCACGCGCGCGCCAATCTTCTGGTACTGCATATAATCCTGATCGAGCTGATAGAGCTGGCGCAGACGATTTAACTCAAACTGCTCCGACTGTAAGCGACTGTTCTCCTCCACCAGAGTGTCAATCTGCTCCTGCATCGCCTGCTTCTCCTCCATCGCACCCGCAAGGCTCGCATAGTTGCTGATCCCGTTATAGAGGGAGGTTCCCGCCCGGTTGACTCCTGACTGAATCGGACTTAAAAAATATCCGATTCCATTTCGCAGAGGATTTAAAAATCCATCTTTAAATGACGTAATTCCGATCAGAAGCATACAGAATACTGACAATCCAATTAAAATGTACTTGCTTCGTTTTGATTCCATTTACAAAAATCCCCGTTCTTTTAAACTGATGTAGGTACTGTCCCCGATGATGATGTGATCCTGAAGACGAATCCCGATAAGCTCTGAGGCTTCGCGCATCCGCTGTGTCAACTGTATGTCCTCTTTGCTCGGCTGTGGATCTCCGCTCGGGTGATTGTGCACAAGAATCAGGCTGACGGCCTGAAATCGAAGTGCCTCAATCAGAACTTCCCTCGGCGTCGCAAGAGAGGCATTGACCGTTCCACGGCTGATCGTTACATCTCCAGTGAGCACCTGTTTCGTGTTAAACATCAGCACACGAAACTCCTCCCGCTCAAGATGACGCATATCCTCCTGACAGTACTGTGCGACAAGATCAGGCGCATCAAGTCTGAGTGGCTCTTCTGCAATCTTCCTATTCCAGATCCGCCTTGAGAATTCTCCGATACACAGAAGCTGAATCCCCTTGACCTGTCCAATTCCCTTGATCGACATCAACTCTGCCAGAGAAAGGTGCAAAAGCCCTAAAATACCCTCCTTCGGGTAATTTAAGGCCAGTACCTTTTGAGCCAGCTCGAGAGAACTCTCGTTTCTCGAACCGGTTCGGATAATAATCGACAGAAGCTGTGCATCACTCAAACAGGCGGGACCCTCTCTTAAACAGCGCTCATAGGGCTGTGCATCCCGTGGCAGTTCCTTCATCTTTACGTGACTCATCTTTCCTCCTCACATGACTCTCCAGGTACGAAGTTTGGAAATGATGATTCTCTATTATCATAATACGCAGGCAATACGGTGTCAATTTACAAAATTCGTAACTGTTCCGTATCTTCACAGTCACGAGCAAAAATCCATTGAAAATTCTTACTTCAGACTTGCAAGACCTGCCTCGACAATCTTCTGTAAGGATTTCATGATACCGAATTTTGCGTGATACCAGGTCAGACCACCCTGGAAGTATACCGCATACGGAGGTTTGATCGGACCATCTGCGGAGAGCTCAATCGAAGCGCCCTGTACAAACGCACCCGCTGCCATGATGACCGGTGCATCGTATCCCGGCATATCCCACGGCTCCGGAGATACAAAGCTGTCAACCGGCGCTGCGGCCTGAATTCCCTGACAGAACGCAATGACTCCCTCCGGAGTTCCAAACGTCACTGCCTGAATGATGTCGTGACGGGACTCCGTGCCATTCGGCACAACCGGGAATCCGAGCTTCTCATATACATTTGCCGCAAAGATCGCACCCTTAAGCGCACCTGCGACAACTGTCGGTGCAAGGAAAAGACCCTGATAGAATGACTGATTCAGTCCAAGACTTGCTCCAACCTCTTTTCCAAGTCCCGGTGCAGACAGACGATAGGAAGCGCGATCGACGCAGTCCTTGCGTCCCACAATGTAACCGCCGATCGGCGCAAGTCCGCCACCCGGATTCTTGATCAGGGAACCAACGATCATATCCGCTCCGACATCGGTCGGCTCGATCCGCTCCACAAACTCACCATAGCAGTTGTCGACCATGCAGATCACATCCGGCTTAATCTTCTTTACAAACGCAATCAGCTCGCCGATCTTTGCAACGGAGAGCGTCGGACGAGTCTGGTATCCCTTAGATCTCTGAATCGTCACGAGCTTTGTCTTCTCGTTAATTGCCTTCTCGATTGCCGGATAGTCAAAAGAGCCATCCTCAAGCAGATCTACCTGACGGTAAACAACACCATACTCCTTGAGGGAGCCGACGGACTCACGGATTCCGATTACCTCCTCAAGCGTATCGTATGGCTTTCCAACCGGAGAAAGGAGCTCATCGCCCGGACGCAGGTTTCCGGACAGTGCCACATGAAGCGCATGGGTTCCGCTGATCAACTGCGGGCGCACAAGAGCACTCTCTCCGTGAAACGCCTTTGCGTACACTTCCTCAAGCGTGTCACGTCCGAGGTCATTGTATCCATATCCGGTCGTTGCAGCAAAGTGAATATCGCTCACACGCGCATCCTGCATCGCCTTCAGCACCTTCATCTGATTGTACTCTGCGGTCTCATCGATCTCCTCAAAACGTTCCTTTAAATCCTTCTCAATCTTCTCTCCAAAAGCAATGACTTCCGGGCTCAGTCCCATCTGAGCGTACATTTCTTCCAGTTTCATCGTTTCTCCTTCTTCTTTATCCAAATTTTATCCATTTTTATACATAGCAAAGACACCCTCCACGAAATGATGGACCTCGGGTGTCTATTGCGGATAGTATACCGCATCTCAAAAAAATTTGCAAGGATAATAAAAAGAACCCGTGTTTTGCGCGGATTCTTTTCCTGATTTTTTACTCTCAATTTTCCCTTCGTAATGGCGAAACTATAAAAAACTATGATGGTTATGATTCTGTCCAGCCCTGACTTCTTCCAGGATGTGATTCAAAACTTTCTCGCGGTCCATGCCAAACTCCTCAAGATTCAGCCATCTCACATCCCGCTCCCGCTTAAACCACGTCAGCTGACGCTTCGCAAAATGGCGGGTTTCTCGCTTGATGATAAAAATTGCCTCCTCAATCGTCGTCTTTCCATCAAGATAGTCAAGAATCTCTTTATAGCCGAGTCCCTGCATCGCGACCATATTTCGCGTACATCCCATGTTTTTGAGTTTCTGCACTTCCTCGACAAGTCCCTGCTCAACCATCTGATCAACGCGCAGGTCAATTCTCTCATAGAGAAGTTTGCGGTCGCAGTTGAGCACATAGTAATAAAAATCGTATGGAGAGGACTTCTCCCGCTCTCTCTGATTATGCTCGGAGATCGGCTCACCGGTCTGGCGGTAATACTCGATCGCGCGAATCACACGCTTTCTGTTGTTTGCGTGAATCGCCTTGGCGGATGCCGGATCAACCTCAGCAAGCATCTGGTGGAGCACCTCATTTCCCTGCTCCTCGCCGATACACTCAAGCTCTTTTCGGATCGAATCATCGCCCTCATTCTCCGTAAAATCAATGTCATAGACGAGAGATTGAATATAAAATCCTGTTCCACCGACGACAATCGGAATATGACCGCGATCTGCGATCTCCTTCATCGCCTGCTTCGCCATGCTCTGAAACCGCGTGACATTGAATTCCTCTGACGGCTCAAGCACATCGATCAGATGATGCGTCACCCCGTCCATCTCCTCCGGCGTGACCTTTGCCGAACCGATATCCATATGGCGGTAAACCTGCATCGAATCCGCACTGATGATCTCTCCGTTCAATGCTTTTGCAAGCCGAATTGAGAGATTTGTCTTTCCAACAGCGGTCGGACCGGTCAAAATAATCAACGGCTGTTTTTTCTGCATAATCTTATCTTCCCCTCTCATCCCGATCAGTTAATTTGTTATACGATTCTCTTAAACTTCTTTTCCAGCTCATAACGACTCATCGAGATGATCGTCGGTCGGCCATGCGGGCAGGCATACGGATTCTCAAGATCTAAAAGCAGGTCAATCAGGTGATCTGCCTCAGCAAAACTCATCTGATGATTTCCCTTGACCGCTGCCTTGCACGACATCGAGGCGACTTTCTCGTAGATCATATCAGCATTTTTTTCTTCATCGGAGTCCTCGGAAAGTCCGTCAATCATCTCCAGGAGAAGTTCTTTCTTTGCGATCGAGAACAGATTGTCCGGCACGCCACGAACTGCATACTCACGCCCACCGAAATGCTCAATCTCAAATCCAATGTCAGTGAAGTATTTCATATGCGCCTCAAGCATCAGCGCCTCCTGACTGCCAAGCGTCAAAATGATCGGCGGACTCACCATCTGGCTTGTATACTCGCGCGTTTTCAGGCTCGCCATCGTCTTCTCATAGAGTACTTTCTCATGTGCCGCATGCTGGTCGATGATGTAGAGCTGATCCTGAAACTCCACGAGCCAGTAAGTGTCAAAGAGCTGTCCAATCAGTTTGTGATGATTTCTCGATTTTGCTTCAAGAAGTTTTCCGTCAAACAACTCGATCTGCTCTGCCCGTTCATTCTGTCTGCTTAAGTCTGTCTGCTCCGCCTGAGTTATGCAAATTTCAGATTTCTCGCTCTGATTCTCATTTGCCAAATCCTGAGCCGTCGGATTTTGAGCTCTGTCATCCTGCATAAATGCCCCAGACATTCTGGTTTCTTCCTGATCTCCTGCACTCAATCGTGCAGGAATCTGATCTGGCGAAATCACATTCTCAGAAATGCCCGTTCTCTCAATTGGAGGAAGCCCCGCCTCCGCTCTCAGATTGTTTTCCAGATACCAATTTTTTGCCTGCTCCGGCGATTCCCTTACAAGAATTTCCGTGAGTCGCTGATCGACGCAGATCCCCGGTTGATTTGTCGGTTGATCTGACGACTGCCCAGAATCTTCTGATTGTCCTTTGATTTCTGATCCCAGATTTTCCAGTTTCATAATTTCCGGATTCAAAGAATTTATGCGATAAGAGCCTATTTCTTCGCGAAGCTGTCCCATCTGTTCTGCTTGATCTCTCTGAGACATCTGATCTCGACCAATCGGATTCTGATCCATTTGATCCACAGGGTCTGCCTGACTGCCAAGACGGTCTCTTCGCCCCATTCGAAGCTGAGGTTTCTGGCTTCCACGGTCAAGCACAAGCTCGGTGACCGACTGCATCATATCCGCATATGGACTATCGGATGAAGGAATCACGCGCTCGCTTTTGTCTGTCCTGTCTGACTCCCGCGCTTCTTTCACTGGCACTCCCGCCTGCATTCTCGATGAAACACCAGACGATGCTTCCCATTGCGTTTCAGATTGCGCCTTCGGCTGTTTTTCTTCTAAGATCACCTCTGGAATCAGTTCGCGGTGCATCAGCGCATCGGAGATCGCATCGCGAACCGCGCGGAAAATCATCTCCCCGTCCTGAAAACGCAGTTCCATCTTCGTCGGATGCACATTAACATCGAGAAGCTCCGGCTCAATCGAGATGTGAAGAAGCGTAAACGGATACTTATGCTGCATCATGAACGGACGGTATGCCTCCTCGATCGCCTTTCCGATGATGTTGCTCTTGATGTAGCGCCCGTTGATAAAGTAATTCTCAAAATTTCGGTTGCTCCGCGCAATCACGGGTTTTCCGGCAAATCCTTTGATCGAAATCACATCCCGCGAGCTTTCAATTTCAAGCAGATTTGAGGTGATCTCCCTGCCGTAAATCGTGTAAATAATGTCCTTGAGATTATGGTTTCCAGATGTGTGCAGTTTATTCTGGTGATTCTGGATTAAGCGAATCGAGATCTCCGGATGGGAAAGTGCAATCTTCTCGACAAGATCCACGATATGCGCACCCTCTGTCGCCGGAGTCTTTAAGAATTTCCGGCGCACGGGTGTGTTGTAGAACAGATTTCGTACAAGAAACGTCGTTCCATCGGGCGCGCCGACTTCCTGAACCTCTCTGCCTTCCCCGCCAGCGATCTCATACCGGCTCGCACTCATGCTTCCCTGCGTCTTCGTGACGATCTCGACCTGAGCGACCGCTGCAATGCTCGAGAGCGCCTCTCCACGAAATCCCAAAGAACCGATCGTGAACAGATCTTCGACTGACTGAATCTTGCTTGTAGAGTGGCGCAAAAATGCCGTTGGAATCTGCTCTTTCGGAATTCCGCATCCATTGTCCGTAACGCGGATAAACGAGATTCCTCCATCGCGGATCTCCACGGTGACCGCACTCGCTTTCGCGTCAATCGCATTTTCAAGAAGTTCCTTCACAACCGAGGCCGGGCGCTCAATCACCTCTCCTGCGGCAATCTGATTGATCGTGCTCTGATCAAGCACATGAATCTCCGGCATTCCTGCTTCTCCTTTCTGTTCGGTATATCCCACTTATAAACTACTTTCCGGCGCTGTCACCGCTCCAGCGGTTCTTAAGCCGTGTCTGAAGTCGATAAAGCGTGTTGAGCGCGTCGATCGGCGTCATCATACCAAGATCCATCGTCTTGAGTTCTTCGATGATATCATCCTCTCTGACTGTGTCAAACAGCGTCAGCTGGCTCATCTCCACATCGTCCGGCTTCGGAACCGGCTTGTGGGAGGAGGAAGTCGCACTGTTCTGTGCAATCTCCTTCGCACGCGTCGCAAGGTCGGCATTGCTGAGCTCCTCGACGAGCTCTTTTGCGCGGTTGAGCACGGAATCCGGCACGCCCGCAAGTTTTGCAACCTGAATTCCGTAGCTCTTGTCCGCTCCGCCCTTCACAATCTTTCTTAAGAAAACGATGTCATCACCCTGCTCCTTGACTGCGATGCAGTAGTTGTTGACTCCGCTCATGATGCCCTCAAGCTCAGTCAGCTCATGATAGTGCGTCGCAAACAGTGTTTTCGCTCCGAGTAACTTTGTGTTGCTGATGTGCTCAACAACTGCCCACGCAATGCTGAGTCCGTCAAATGTGCTCGTTCCGCGTCCGATTTCATCTAAAATCAGAAGACTGTTTCGCGTCGCATTTCTTAAAATATTTGCGACCTCCGTCATTTCAACCATGAACGTACTCTGTCCGCTTGCAAGGTCATCTGATGCACCGACACGCGTGAAGATTCGGTCACAGATTCCGATGTTTGCCTGATCTGCCGGCACGAAGCTTCCGATCTGCGCCATCAGCACAATCAGCGCAGTCTGGCGCATGTACGTCGATTTTCCCGCCATGTTCGGTCCGGTGATGATCGAAATCCGGTTCTTGCCATTGTCCAGGCAGGTGTCATTTGCGACAAAGAGATCGTCTCTCATCATCTTCTCGACAACCGGATGACGACCGCCCTTGATCTGGATCGTTCCTCGCTCATTGATCGACGGTTTTACATAGTTGTTGCGCGTTGCAACAGTCGAGAGGGATGCATAGACATCGATCTCCGCAATTGCGCGCGCCGTCTGCTGAATCCGCACAACCTGAGCGCCAACTGCGTCGCGCACCTGACAGAACAGATCATACTCGAGCGAGAACAGCTTGTCCTCCGCACCGAGGATCACACTCTCGAGATCCTTGAGCTTATCTGTCGTGTAACGCTCTGCATTTGTCAGTGTCTGCTTGCGGATAAAGTAATCCGGCACGAGATCTTTAAACGAGTTCGTGACCTCAAAATAATATCCGAACACGCGGTTGTACTTGACTTTTAAGCTCTTGATTCCGGTATTCTCGCGCTCCTGCGCCTCAAGCTCGGCAAGCCATGTCTTTCCCTCGGTCTTTGCCTGACGCAGACGGTCTGCCTCCTCAGAAAATCCCTCGCGGATGATTCCACCCTCGCGCACCGTGATCGGCGGTTCGTCGACAATCGCACGGCTGATCAGATCTTTGAGATCCTCAAGACCGTCAAGCTGTCCTTCAAGTACCTTAAGATTCTCACTCGTGAACTCTTTCAAGAGTGTCTTAATATACGGTACCATCTCGATCGAACCGCAGAATGCGAGCAGATCACGCGGATTCGCACTCTTGTAACTGATTCGGGAAATCAGGCGCTCAAGATCATAGATCGGATTTAAGTACTCGCCAAGCTCCTCTCTGCTGATATAATTGAGATTGAGCTCCTCGATCGCCTGCTGACGTTTCAGAATGTCCTCTTTGTTGATCAGTGGCTGTTCAATCCAGTTTCTAAGGAGTCTAGCTCCCATCGCAGTGCGTGTCTTGTCAAGCACCCAGAGCAGGCTTCCTCTCTTCTGCTTCTCGCGCATCGTCTCGAGAAGTTCGAGATTTCGTCTCGTCGACGAGTCAAGAATCATGAAATTTCCGCTTGCGTAGGACACGATCGTCGTCAGATGATCAAGCGTATTTTTCTGAGTCTCATAGAGATACTGGAGAACAGCACCCGATGCAATCACGCCACAGTCATAATCCCCGAGTCCAAGCCCCTCCAGGCTTGCCACCTTGAAATGCTCTCTTAAAATCCTTCTGCAATTCTCATCCTGAAAGAAATGTGCATCAAGCGTCGAAACCGTGAAGTGATAGCGATTTTTCATGTCGTCGAGGCTGATCCCGGACATCACGAATGCGTCGTTGCAGATGATCTCCGCCGGCGCAAACTTGTGAATCTCGTCAAAAAGGGAGCGCTCCGAGGATACCTCTGTCACCAGAAAATCTCCGGTCGTGATATCCGCGACGGACACTCCCATCTTGTCATCGAGATAGACGATTCCCATCAGGTAATTGTTCTTCGTCTCATCGAGCGCCTGTGCGCTGGTGATCGTTCCGGGCGTTACCACCCGGATGACCTCACGCTTCACAAGTCCTTTCGCCAGCTTCGGATCTTCCATCTGCTCCGCGATTGCGACCTTATATCCCTTCTGGACCAGTCTGCTCAGATAAGAATCCACTGCATGATACGGAACTCCGCACATCGGTGCCCGCTCTTCAAGTCCACATTCCTTTCCCGTCAGAGTGATCTCGAGCTCCCTTGATGCGGTCAGCGCATCGTCAAAAAACATCTCATAGAAATCACCCAACCGATAAAACAGGATGCAGTCCGGATACTGTTTCTTCGTCTCCATATAGTGCTGCATCATTGGTGATAAACCAGCCATGTCTCAAAAACTCCTTATCTTATCTCATCGTTCCCATGTAGTAAAAGCCTTTCGACTCTTCCAGATAAACGTCCACAATCTTACCGATCAGACTCTCATCTCCCGGGAAATGTACCACGGTATTGTTTGAAAGACGTCCGGTCACATAGCCCTCCTGATGGTCATCCATGACCTCGGCAAGCACTTTCTGAACCGTGTGAACATCGCGACCGCAGACCTCAGCGGAAATCGCCTGCACTTCCTTTAAGAGACGGTCAAAACGGACTTTTACCACGTCCTCCGGAACCTGCTCCATCGCTGCGGCCGGGGTTCCACGGCGCACGGAATAGATGAATGTAAACGCACTGTCAAAACGCACACGACGCACAACGTCAAGCGTCTCCTCGAAATCCTCCTCGGTCTCGCCCGGGAAGCCGACAATAATATCAGTCGTTAAGGAGATCTGTGGCATTGCCTCACGGATTCTCTCGACCAGACTTAAATAGTCTTCCTTCGTGTAACGGCGGTTCATCGCCTTTAAGATGCGACTGCTTCCGGACTGAAGCGGAAGGTGAAGATGCGCACAGACCTTATCGCACTCCTTCATCGCCTGAATCAGCTCATCGGACAGATCCTTCGGATGAGAAGTCATAAAGCGGATGCGCTCAAGTCCCTCGATCTCATTGACACGGCGAAGAAGCTCGGCAAACGTCACCGGATTTTTCAGGTTCTTTCCGTAGGAGTTGACGTTCTGACCGAGAAGCATGACCTCGACAACGCCATCTGCAACGAGACGGCGGATCTCTGCGAGAATCTCCTCCGGCTCACGGCTTCTCTCACGTCCACGCACATACGGAACGATGCAGTAACTGCAAAAGTTGTTACAGCCAAACATGATGTTGACTCCGGACTTGAACGGATATTTGCGCTCCACCGGAAGATCCTCGACGATCTCCTCCGCTTCCTTCTGAATGTCGACGACCATCTTTTTTCCGGTCAGACGATTGTACATGGTCTCTGCGAGTTTATAGATGTTGTGAGTTCCAAAAATGAGATCCACGAATGGATAGCTCTTCTTGATCTTCTCGACAACCGCAGACTCCTGCATCATACAGCCACACAGACCGATCAGCATCGCCGGGTTCTTTTTCTTGATCGAGCCGAGCTGTCCAAGGCGACCATAAACTTTCTGGTTTGCATTGTCGCGGACCGTACAGGTGTTGTAAAGCACCAGATCGGACTTCTCGCTGTCGGACTCTTCAAATCCCATCTTCTCCAAAATTCCGAGAAGTTTCTCAGAATCTCTCGCATTCATCTGGCATCCAAACGTATTGATGCAACAGGTCAGCGGGCGACCGAGCGATTTGGAACGTTCACTGACAAGCTCTGCACATTTCTCCGTGAAATACTGCTGTCTTGCTGGCTCCTTCTCCGGAATTTCCAAAACTTCCTGTGATCTATTCAAATGATCCATTCTCATTACTCCATTTTTCTCTTAATTTCTCTTTTCTTAAACTTATCTGAGTTTTACAGGCATCAGGAAAATATTATAGCACAACTAAAAAATTATTTACAACTAAAACTTTCTCAAATCCCGAAAATTGCTTTGATAATAGAGAAAAAAGCAGGACAGATTTCTCTGCCCTGCTAATCTTGCTTGCTATAACGCTAAGTCTTGTTAGATCTCTTAGATGCTAAATCTTTTTCGACCGTTATCAGTTCTAACTATTCCGATTAGATATTCAGAAGATCGCTGAATTCCTTGAGTGCTCCGTCGGTCTCGTGAGCGAGTACGCGCTTTGCAAGTACCTTTCCGAGCTGTACGCCCTCCTGATCGAAGCTGTTGATGTTCCATAAGAAGCCCTGGAACATGATCTTGTTCTCAAAGTGTGCGAGGAGTGCACCGATTGTTCTCGGGGTTACCTCATCGCCGATGATGATGCTGGACGGACGTGCGCCCTCAAAATTCTTGTTGCGGTTCTCATCAGACTTACCGCAGGCAAATGCCACGATCTGAGCTGCAACGTTCGCGCAGAGCTTCTGCTGGCTCGTGCTTCCCTGAATCACAACATCGTTCTTCAGCTGGCTGTTCTTGAAGCCGACAAACTGAAGCGGAACGATGTCAGTTCCCTGATGCAGAAGCTGGTAGAAGGAGTGCTGACCGTTCGTTCCAGGCTCACCGAAGATGATCGGTCCGGTCGGGTAGCTCACGCGCTCACCAAAACGGTTGACGCACTTACCGTTGGACTCCATATCCAACTGCTGAAGATGTGCCGGGAAACGGCTTAAAGCCTGAGAATACGGCAGAACTGCGGTGCACGGATAGCCCAGTACGTTGCGCTCGTAAACACCGATCATTGCATCGAGCATCTCCGGGTTCTCGCGCAAGTTCTTCTTTGCGGAGAGCTTGTCCTCCTCTGCTGCGCCCTCAAGGAACTGTGCAAATACCTCCGGACCGAATGCCAGAGACAGGACAGCACCACCTACTGCGGAGCTTGAAGAATAACGACCACCGATGTAGTCATCCATGAAGAAGGCTGCGAGATAGTCATCGCTCTTTGCCAGAGGAGAAGTCTCACTCGTAACTGCGATCATATGCTTGGATGCATCAAGACCTGCGTTCTTTAAAGCATCCTTTACGAAGGACTCGTTTGTCAGAGTCTCAAGCGTTGTGCCAGACTTGGAAACAAGAACAAACAGGGAGTGTGCGACATCGATCGAGTTCAGCACTGCGGATGCATCATCCGGATCTACATTGCTGATGAACTTTGCCTCCATCTTGAATGCGCCGTTCTTCTTTGCCCAGTTCTCTAAAGCCAGATAGATTGCGCGCGGGCCAAGATCACTTCCGCCGATACCGATCTGTACAACTGTCGTGAATTTCTCTCCGTCTGCGTTCACGATCTCACCTGCATGGACTTTATTTGCGAACTCTGCAATGCGGTTCTGCTGTTCTACATAGAACTTGCGCTTGTCCACTCCGTCTGCGACAACCGGATCTCCGAGCTGTCCACGGGTCAGCTGGTGAAGTACAAGACGCTTCTCACCGGTATTGACTACCTCGCCGTTGTAGAGAGCCTCAAACTTCTCTGCAAGCTGTGCCTCCTCAGCCAGCTTCTCCATTGCAGTCAGAACCTCTTCATCGACCTGCTTTGCCGCATAATTGTAAACAAATCCCTCTGCCATCGGAACACTGTACTTCTTCACACGCTCTGCGCCATTCTCACCGGTCATCGCCTCAATCAGATTCACGCGCTCTGTCTTTGCGAGATCCTCAAAGGAAGTAAGGGTATCCAAGTTTTTCCATGCAACCATAATATACTCCTCCTGCTATTGTTCGTTTTCGCAACCACGTTGCTTTTTTGATCAATTCTGATCGTTAAAATAGCTACTATTGATTATACTATGAAATTTCAGAAAATACAAGAAAAAGGAGCAGAACCTTTCTGCGATTCTGCCCCTCTTCTTTAAATTCTCTTATGTTTCACGAAAATCTGACCATCTTGTCAAATAATCGATTTGCTTACTTCTGCTGAGCAAAGCTGTAATTTGCAGTCTCTGCCGGGCCAGCATGCTTATGCTGAGACAGCGGCATAACGTGCATATTTCCACGCTGCTCGTTCTCTGCCCAGTAGATATCGTCTGCCATCTTTGCTTCTGGATTGAAGGTAACACCCTCGAAGATGTGCTTTACGAACTCCTTGTAGCCGACACGGTCAATCAGGTGACCACCATGCAGGTACTCCGGCTTGTAATCCAGAGCCCATGCAGAGAATTTCTGCCAGTTTGCGAACATGCCAAGGATAACATCCTCAGTTACCCAGTTTAAGAACAGCTTACCGGAACGCGGGTTCTGCTTACCGGTACGTCCACCAAGGGTAACGCGGTACAGGTGCGGTCCTCTGCTCCAAGCTCCAGTCGGGCAGGCGATAGAACACTCACCACAACCTACGCAACAGCATGTGTCCTTGTCGATCTTGCCGTTCTTGTTCAGGCTCAGAACGCCGGTTGCATGATGCTGACAAGCCTCTACACAAGCGCCGCAGCCGATACAACGATCGATGTCGTAGATCTGCTTGTTGATACCCATGATACCGAAATCGTTGAAGTTTGCCTTTACACAGTCGTTCGGGCATCCTGCAACTGCAACTTTGATGTGGTAGTGAGACGGGAAGATCAGCTTCTCGATCTTTCTTGCCAGCTCTGCGGTGTTTGCATTACCCTTGATGCAGTGTGCATTACCAACACATGCCATGATGTTTCTTGCACCGATGGTCGGATAACCGCTCTCAACATCATACTCAGCCGGCTGACCAGCGATCGTATTCATGTCTACGCCACAGCTCTCCACATCAATATCATGAATGTAACCCTTGATATACTTGTTTACTGCCTCGATATTCTCGTACTTGATTCCCGGAATATCAAAGGTCTGTCTGGTTCCGAAATGGAAGGTTCCATTTCCCCATTTCTCACAAATCTCCTGTACCATTGTCAGATGCTTTGCAGCAAGAGCAGCACCCGGAACACGCAGCTGAAGCATGAACTCACCCGGTACTTTAGACTGACGGAAACAGTTGAGACGCACTTTCTTAATATCAATATCCTGATTCATAATCCTTGCCCCTTTCCTTAGTCAATCAGATTCTTAGCCTGTGTATAGTTGAATACCGGGCCATCCAGGCAGACATACACTTCGTCGATACGGCAGTGTCCGCACTTACCTACTGCGCAGGACATCTTTCTCTCGAAGGATACCCAGATCTTCTCTTCCTTAGCACCACACTTTACAGCCTCCAGACCGGTGAACTTCATCATTGGTGGCGGTCCTACGATTACCATCTCGTAATCCTCTCCAAACTCCTTTAACGGAACCTTGGAAACGAACTCGGTAACGAAACCGGTGTTCCAGCCATCCTTGTGGTCACGATCCAGCGTGTAGTAAGTCGTGAAGCGCTCTTTCCATCTCTCAAGATCCTCTTTGAAGATGATGCCTTCCTCATTCTTAAATCCGCTGATTAAGGTTACGCTCTTCACGTAATCCGGGTTCTCATAAAACATATTCAGCATGCTCTTTACCGGAGCCAGACCGGTACCACCGGTGATGACTACGACATGCTTGCCCTTATACTGCTCAATCGGCCATCCGTGTCCGTACGGTCCACGCAGGAACAGATGATCTCCTGGCTGCATCTCAAAAATTTCATCCGTTACTTTACCTACAGAACGAATGGTAAACTCCATCCAGCCCTCACCATAGGAGCTGACAGAAATCGGAGCCTCACCTACCTTCGGGATGGAAAGCTGTAAAAACTGTCCCGGATTTGGTTTGATATCCGTAGCAACACGGAAGGTATACTCATGAACGCTCTCACGCTTAATGCTGATGATTTCACATGCTACCGGCTTGATAATGTTATTCATTCTTCTCCACCTCTCTCTCTCACGCCTTGTCAGACTCAGCTACGATCTCATCGATCGCCTTGCTCATCTTGTTGACAGTTGCTACGATGGAGATCAGTTCCGGACAACGCTCCATGCATCGACCGCAACCTACGCACATATCATAATCTTTGAAACGTGCCTTGTAGTCGTGGAATTTGTGGAGTACTTTATAACGCATACGATCACCGGCAGTGTTGCGGAAGCTCATGCCACCAGCCATATCGGTAAAGCCCTTGATCTGGCAGGAAGCGGAAGTACGCTTTCTCTCACCGACACGACCATTCTCGTTGTAGATGATATCCGTTGTGGTAAAGCAGGTACAGGTGCTACATGCAATCGTACAAGCTCCGCAGGAGATACAACGCTTGTTGTACTCGTTCCACATCGGATGCTGTTTTAACTTGGTCAGGACATCCTTGTTCGGGATCTCCGGAACGGTTACTTTCAGAACATTCTCTTTTACATAATCCGGCGTAAAGTCTGCTTTCTCGTCATTCTCGAAGCATCCTGCAAAATCCTGATCCTTCACGTCAACCAGAAGTCCATCCTCACCGAAGCGAACTGCCAGAGAGTAGTCCTCTGCCTTGTTGGTTCCCATGCTTACGCAGAAGCAGGTATCCCAGCTCTCAGCACACTCCATCATGACAATCTTAACCTTCTCGTTCATGCGCTTGTAGTACATGTCCTCGAAGTTACCGTTGCTTAAATAGATGCGCTCCTGATGATGCTGTGCGTGAATGTCACACGGACGCATGAAGATCAGCAGTTTCTTATTGGTTGCCTTGCTCTCGATGAACTCGTCCTCAGTGAAGTAGAACAGAGACTCGGTGATCGGGGTCAGAACCTCTTTTGCCGGGAAGTCAGATTTCTTCTTGTACTCAACTTCCTCAATCGTGTTGATCTTAGCATACTTTACCAGATCGGTGTCAGAATATCTGCCCTTGCCTACAAATCGCTTCGGTGCCCAGATTTCATACTCGTTCTGAAGCTCTGCCAGGATCTTGTTGGCTTCTTCAAAGCTCACTTTGTATCCCATGAAAACAACTCCTCCTTTGTTTTATGCATCCCCGGATTTCCACCGGAAACGCATGAGTTTGCGCCTTTATATGATTTCCGCCTGCCTCACAATTTCGCCCTGCTGAGAACAGGCAGAAACCTTTTCCGCAATATTGGCTAGCTATATAATTATACTACATTTAAAAGGTAATTTCTACACCTGTATCATATTTTTTATCATCTACGGTGACAGTTACCTTATAAGTGCCCTCAATTCCCTCTGCGCTGATCGGAACCTCAACAGCTCTCGGATCATGCTCAAGGAAGGTTCCTACGCACATTGCAAGGAACGGTCTCTTCGTCGTCGGAACGAAGTAATGACGGTTCGGAGCGCCATTCTCGCCCTCAAGGTTGAGCATAACAAGCATGCCCTTCTCAAAACTTGCCTTAAATACAAGACGATCCTCTTCCTTTGCGATCTTTGTCTTGTACTGATCCGGAATTATGCCGGACGGCTCTGCCGGAGCTTCGGTTAAGAACTCCTCGGTCACACCGAGAGTACCAAGGATCTCGCCCTCGCCAAAGCTAACCTGATCCATCTCATCGTAGAGTTTGAGCTTCTCTGCGCGGTAGTAGTTTGCCGGCAGATGCATCTCGTACATAACCTCATCATCCTTGATCTCAACAGTGATCGAGCTGAGCTCTACGGTTCCATTGTCGATGCCCTCCGTCTTTGCAGCACCCGGAACGTTCATCCACTCGCCATTCTCCTTGCCGATACCGCCGGAGTGAACCATGTAGTGACCCGGCTCATAGTACTCGCAGTTGCAGATATAGGTGGAGAAGAACTCTGCGCCCCTCTCCTTACCATACTGCCATACCTGCTCGATCGTCATATTCTCAGTATCGATGTGGTAGATGACACCGCGGGAGAAGTTGTCCTTCGCTGCGCGGTAGTTCTCCTTCTCTTTCGATCTCCAGTGACCGTTATCGAAGCACATCACATCGCCGTTTGGCAGAATCATGCAGGCATGCTGTTCATACTGCCAGTCGAAGTCTCCGTCGCCGATCGGCTTGAAGAAGTACTTCTGCATCTCCTCCGGCCAGCCGGTCGGATCACCGATGATCCAGTTGAGCTTTCCGGTCTCAAAATCGCGGTTGATGATGATATCCTGGTGACGACCGGAGAACGTCAGAGAATTCGTCTTCTTGTCGTACCAAACTGCATTGTTATGGAACCAGTCGTGACCGTCCTGGCTTCCGGAACCGCCAACCGGATATACCGGAAGAACGTCCTGATGATCCCATTTCTTTAAGATCTCACCCGTCTTTCTGTCTACGAGAACGCAGACATCCTCAACGGTGCCGCGCGGAAGATCCTGAGTCAGAATCAGCAGATCGCCGTTCTCCATCTCCCACTCGTCATGGTGATAACCACCCGGAACACGGTACTCTTTGTAGATCTTACCGATCATGCCCATCTCATACACACCTGTCGTGTGGTATGGCGGAGCAACCAGGCGATCGGTACCAACGAAGAGACGACCATTTTTTGCACGCTTTAAGTCAAATGCAAGGTTTAGCGTGTTGTACCAACGCGCATCTCCTGCATAGTCATAAGCTGCGGTGCATGCCGGGGAGGTCGGGCTTACGAACACCACATTGTCCTCCATGTACTCCGGCGTTGTCTTGATATAGGTCGGCTTCCAGACTTTCTTCGGTGCCGGCTCGGTCTGAATCTTGATCTCTGCCTTCTCGCCGGTGCTTAACTCGATGATCACGGTATTCTCATAGTCTGCATACAGACCGTACACCGGAATTACCATCTTCTTGGAATCGGATGCCGGACGATACATCATATCGCCTGCGCTCTCCTTTCCCTTTACGGTTACCTTTGCAAATGCCGGCTTCTCGTTCTCAAACATCACAAGTGCAGTCAGCGGAGCGATCAGATACGGGTTTAACTTCACATACGGATTCGCAATCGTGTGCTTCTCCTGTGCATACTCGTTTAAGAACTCCTGCTCTGCCTTGTACTGACGCTTGATGATATGTTCTACATTTCTAAAATCGACTCCCATAAGTTCCTCCTATATGACTGTCAGGTTTTGCACCCGGGCTTGACAGTCTGACTATCTGGGTCTTTCTTCTCCTTAAATTCAACCCCTGAATCTTATGAATCTTAGCAATGAATCTTGATGCCGGTCTCATACTTCTGATCGTCGATGATGACGCGCAGATCGTAATCGCCCTCTAAGCCTGCCTTGTTGATGTTCGTTCTCGTGTTACGATCATCGGAATCAAGGAAGGTTCCACAGCACATTGCAAGGAACGGAACTGCGGTTGTGGAGATGAAGTAACGATGGATCTCCTCGCCCTTCTCAAGCTGAAGGATAACGAGCTGTCCCTTCTCGAAACGGGAGAAGAAGGTGAAACGATCGATCTCGTCTTCTACTCTTGCGCTGCAGGACTCCGGAAGCATTGCACCCTGGCTGTCTGCCGGAACTTCAGTATCCATCTCAAGGGTAACACCCATCTGACCGAGGATCTGACCCTTGCCAAGCTCAAGATTAATGCCATCGCTGTAAAGTTTCAGCTTCTCACCGCGGTAATAGTTGCCCGGAACATGGAGCTCAAGCATCTTCTTGTTATCGCAGATCTCAACGGTGATCGACTCAAGATGTCCGCCCTGGCTCGAAGCGAATGCGCCGAGTGACTCAGACGGGTTGCCATCCTTATCGTAAGCGATACCACCGGAATGAACCATGTAGTGTCCCTCGTTGTAGTACTCTACGTTACAGATGTACGGGGAGAAGAACTCTGCTCCGCGATCCTTACCGTACTGCCATACCTGCTCGATCGTCATATCCTTCGTGTTGATGCGATAACGAACACCTCTGGAGTAGCTGTTGTCTGCACTCAGGAACTGCTCTCTCTCAACTGCCTTGTGACCATAGTGATGGTTATCGAAGCACATCACATCGCCGTTCGGAGTAATCACGTTAGCGTGCTGTTCATACTGCCACTCGAAATTGTTGCCGATCGGCTTGAAGAAGTACTTGTCCACCATCTCCTGCGGCCAGCCTGCTGGATCACCGATGATCCAGTTCAAATCGCCGGTCTCAAAGTCGATGTTGACCATTGCGTCAACATGACGACCGGAGAAGGTCAGGGAGTTCGTATTCTTGTCATACCAAACAGCGTTGTTGTGGAACCAGTCATGATCAGACCAGCTTCCGGAATGGCTCACGGTCTCCGGATTCAGGAACTTCTTGTAATCCCAGGTCTTTAAGATTGCACCGGTGTTGCGATCTACGAGAACGCACATATCCTCAACAGTGTTTCTTCTCAGATCATCGGTCAGAACTAAGAGGTTGCCATCTTCCATCTCGAACTCATCGTGATGATAGCCGCCCGGCAGACGGAACTCCTTGTAGATCTTACCACACGGGCTGATCTCGTACAGACCGGACATGTAGTACGGCATCTGAATAACGCGGTTCGTACCCATGATCAGATTGCCATTTTTCAGTCTCTTTACGTCGAATACGCACGGAATATTCATATGCCATCTTGCATCGCCTGCATAGTCAAAACCAACTGCCAGATCCTCACCTGCCGGAGATACCAGAATGATGTTGTCCTGTAAATACTCTGGAGTCGTATCCATCGAAAAAATAACTTTCTTGCCGTCAAATACATCTGGAACATCAATCGTGACAACGTTCGTCTCTCCGCGGTATGCACGGATCTCAACCTTGTTCTGATACTCAGAATACAGACCAACAACCGGAAGCACATGCTTCTTTGCCTTCGGGAAGGTGTGGCTGATGTTTCCCTGTACCGTCTTTCCGAGAACGGTCAGAGTCACTGCGGTCTCCTCCTCAGTCTCAAAGCAGATGACTGCGGAAAGCGGGTTTACGAGGTAAGCGTTGTAGACAACGAGCGGATTGGCGATTGTATAATTGCCCTCCTCAAATCTCTTAAGCATCTGTGCCTCTGCCTCTGCCTGGCGATTGATCAGGTGATCCTGAAAGGAATAATTTACTGACATAAGTTCCTCCTCCTGTCGGGACAGATCCATAACCCCTTAGCATCTGCCCCTTCTTTCTGTTTTGTTTTTTGCTTTTTTATGTTTTATAATCTGTTTTATAATCCATTCAGATTACAATAACTACAAATTACTTGCTGATTACTGATGATCCTTCACGAGCTTGATGATAACCGGCTTCTGCTGAAGACCCTGTAAACGTCCAACCTCTGCGCCATCTTTTAACAGAACGAGAGTCGGATAGCCGGTTACCCCATACTCAGCAGTCAGATCCTTGTTTTGGTCAAAATCCACTTTCAGGATGGTCAGATCATCGCCAAACTCCTTCTCAACATCCTTCAGTACGAAAGAGAGCATCTTGCACGGTCCGCAGGTAGTAGAAAAGAAATCTGCCAGTACCAGACCCTGTCCTGCTAACTCTTTGAATTCTGCGCTGTTTACTTCTTTAATCATTGGTTAATTCCTCCGTATTCGTTGTACTTATTATTCGTTTGTTTGATTGCAGATCTGTGTGATCGATTACTTTCTCAGGTTCTGCACATAGTGAGCAGCTTCCTGTGCGGCAATTGCGCCGTCCGAACATGCTGTGATTACCTGACGAAGGTTCTTTGTCACGCAGTCTCCTGCACCGAAGATTCCCTCTACCGGGGTATGCATGCGATCATCAACCGTCACATAACCCATCTGGTTCAGAACACCGAGATCCTTTGCAAACTCTGTCGTCGGAGTCAAACCGATGTACTCAAACACACCGTCACATGCAACCGTGTTCTCCTCGCCGGTCTTTGTGGACTTGAAATGAACACCGGTCAGCTTCGTATCTCCGGTAAACTCAAGAATATCCTGATACGGATAAATCTTTACATTTTCCATTGCACGGAGCTTGTCACATGCGATCGGATCTGCGGTCAGATCAAACATCGTCACGATTGTCAGGCTCTTTACGATACCTGCAAGGAAGATCGACTCCTCAACTGCGGAGTTTCCACCACCAATTACAACAACGTCGCGATCGCGGTACTGAGCGCCATCACAGATTGCGCACCAGCTGATGCCATTTCCGCGGAAATTGTCCTCCCCCTGGACATGGAGACATCTCGGACGTGTTCCGGTTGCAAGAATGATCGTGCTTCCGGTGAACTCTTTGCCGTCCTCCTCGCAGATTACCTTCTTCTCTGCGCCGTCGTTCTGAATTTCCTTGACAGTCGCATAATCGAAAGTGATTGACGGGAACTCCTGAGTCTGCTCAAACATCTTGTATGCCAGCTCTGCTCCGTTGATAAAACCGGTTCCCGGATAGTTCTGAATCTCATTTGTATTGATAATCTGACCACCCGGTGCCAGCTTGTCAAGCAGAAGCACGGTCATGTCTGCTCTCGCTGCATAGATTGCAGCAGTCATTCCAGCAGGACCTGCTCCCACGATAATCACATCATACTGTGCCATAATTCCTTCTCCTTAACTAACTTCTGTTCATTCTTACTAATTCTAATAATTCCAATTCTTATCTTACAAGCAATTAGAATAAAATCTCTCAACTCTTTAAATTACTTATACCTATTACCTATCCCCTGTCATTCCAATGTTTTATGATTTTCACAGACAGATGAGTGTCACTTTTTGGAGTTGTTGTCTCTGCGTCTTTGCCACCGTTTTTATCTACACATATCTACACGTTTTCACACATTACATTCTGTATATTCTGTATCATACATATCCTGTGTCATGTCTCTGCTTTGCGGTATTGCCTCCCGCTTGGCAGTGGAATTACATCAGCATGCTTGCTAACGGAACACCAACGACCATCACAAGGATGAACTCGATCAGAACGATCGGCAGAGTGTACTGATATACATACTTCGTCTCAATCCATTCCTTGTTACTGTGCAGGATTGCTGCAAACGGAGATGCTGCCGGCGTAACTGCTGCGGACATCAATACGAACAGAATCAGCAGGGTTACGATCGGTCTCGGATCTGCTCCGGACTGTGCACAGTAGGTTACGAGAACCGGCTGAAGGATCATACCGATTACAAGGCTGTTACACAGGTTTGTCAGAACTCCTGCAACCAAAAGGATCAAGATTGTAAATACGGTTGAAGACATTCCGTTGAAGATCGGGGAGAGCACATAGCTTAAAAATGCGCTGACACCGGTGGACTCGTTCGTCAGAACGTTACCAAGCATGATTGCTGCAACGATGATGAAGTATGCACCCCAGTTTAAGTTGCCTGCAAGTACCTTCGGGATCTCTACTGCTGCCTTGCCGTCAATACGGATTGCTGCCAGAACTGCTACAACAAAGAGCGCAAGTCCGTAGCTGTTGCTGGACAAAAACTTCATGCCCGGCAGAGACGGAAGCAGGGACGGAAGCATCATACCAAGAACGAGAAGAACGAATGCTGTGGACAGAACTTTCTGACGCAGATCCATCGGCGGAAGCGGATGCTTGTTCAGCTCTTCTACATCGTAATCTTTTAACTTCGATGCATCCGGACGAATCACAAATTTCGCATAGAGAACGGTTGCGGTGATAATCGTGATTCCAAGAACGATTGCAACGATCAGGTAAGAAGCGTTGTTTACAGAAATCGGACCACCCGGCATGCTCTCTGTGATACTCTGGAAGTTTGCTAACAGAGCAAGACCATTCTGCATGTACGGTGCCATCGGGAAACCAACGAGTGCAGAAGTGATTACGAGTGTCAGCATAACTCTCGGGAATGCATCGCCTTTCTTATAACCGATCTCATCAAAGATATCGTACAGAACCGGCCAGAACAGGAAGATTGCGGTGAAGCAGTTGATGAATCCTGCAATCAGATAAGAACCGATGCAGATGACGAATGCCATCATCCATGGCTTACCGTTTGCAAACTTTCTTGTCAGGAAGAAACGTCCGATGTAAAGAGTTACTTTGTAGTAAACAAGTGCTCCTGCTGCTACCATCAGGAAGAAACTCTGACGGGCAACCGGAGATCCGAATGCGGACTGAAGCACTGCATTCATCGGTGCATAGTCAGAAAAACCGACCATCGCAATCGCAAACAAACTGCTCCAGAGTGGATCTACAAATGTCCACAGATACAAGGTTCCAAGGAAAATGCCTACAACCTGCATACCAACTGGTGTAATCTCCGGCAGATTAAGCGGTAAATACCGGAAAAGCACCATGATTGCAACTCCAATTATGGAGTGAACAATCGTCATCGTGTCTTTGTTTTTTGAATTTGCCATGTGTCAAACCCCTCCTACACTTTTGTTAATTAATTAACACATGAGGCAAAACGCAACAACTCCTATAAAATGCGACCCTCACTTTTAGCTAATACTACCATTTTTTTCTTGTTAAAGCTATAACATACGTTATATCTGATAATATTTTTCAGTAGTTTTATTTTTAAAACTATGTTACAATTAGTTTGGAGGTATAAGAACTATGAAAGAAAATTTCAGAAAACTGCTCCGCTCAAGGGGAACCAAAATCCATCTTGACAAGCAGGTCTGTTTAAATATCAGCATGGATTCACCTGGGGCTGACTGCTGTTATTTACTTGAAGACGGAATCTGTGCACTGACAGGCGTGACAAGCAACGGGGAAGAGACCGTTTACCTGTACTTCTACCCTCCTCGCATTGTCGGATTCAATCAGCTCTTAATGACTCACGGAACTTCTCATCCCGTTGAGTTTTCGATTATTACAAAGACAAAATGTACACTTTACCGCATCAGCTTCTCTGCCTTTCAGGATCTGATGCAACACAATCCCGCATTCAACACCTTTCTGATTCAGACACTCTCTGACAATTATTATGAAGTTCTTGTTCATTTTCATCAGAGACTCGACGAGTCGGCTGTAACGGGCTTAAGCCGTCTGCTTCTCAACGTCGCAAAGGAGAAGGATGGCATCCTGACCGTTCCGAAATTCTTTACCTATGCGGAGCTGGCGCGCTATCTCGGAACGCACCCGGTGACGGTATCGCGCATCATGGCAAAGATGAAACAGCGCGGTTATCTGTCCAAGAACAGCAACGGGATTCTGATTGAAAATGTGGAAGCACTGCGCCAAATTGTCTATGGAAATGGGGAGCTTTGTCTAAATTATTAAAAACTTAACAATCGTTATGGATTTTTTTATCATTTTGTACTATAATCTGATTTAAATGGGTAGGATTACATTAATCATTTTAGAGGAGGATCTTTCTTATGATGGGACAAGCTACTAAAATTCAGGCAAAGGACAACCCGAAGGTTGCTCTGCGTGTGACAAAAGGTCATTTTTCTTCCGACCGTTTCCATATCAATTATTATATTGATATGTCTTCTCTGAAGATGCGTCAGTCTGAGGCAGAGGCTGTTGCAAAGGCAATGGTCAAGAAGTATGTAAACCGTGTTGGTCTTTCCAAGTCTTTCGGAATCAGTGATGAGGTTCTTCAGTACTCGAAGGCTTTCGCTACAAAGAAGACGATCGATACGATCATCTGCATGGACGGATGTGAGGTAATCGGCGCTTACGTTGCACAGCAGCTCTCCGAGATGGGATTCAACACCACCAACATGCACAAGACCAGCTACATCATCACTCCGGAGTTCGATTCCACCGGTCAGATGGTTGTCCGTGAGAACATCGTTCCGATGCTGAAGGACAAGCACGTTCTGGTTGTTCTTGCAAGTGCAATGTCTGGTCATACGATCATGAAGAGCATCCGTTGCATCGAGTCTTACGGCGGAATCATGGAGGGTATCTCCGTTATCTTCGGTGCTGTATCTGAGATCGAAGGTTATCCGGTAAATGCAGTCTTCGATATGAGCGATATCCCGGACTTCAAGCTGTCCGATCCGCACAACTGCCCGCAGTGTCAGGCAGGCACCAAGCTGGATGCAATCGTAAACAGCTACGGATACACGAAGCTGTAAGGATATATATAAATAAAACAAAGTCGCAGATAAAATGATATAGAACAAAAAAGAGGGAACACTCTAGGCTTTCCAAAAATTCTGGAGTGTTCTCTCTTTTTTATCTTTTTAATCGTAAATACCTTGTTCAATTTTTCATATTCTTACAAGTCTACTTGCGCGAAGCCTCGATCTCTCTGATTAATTTCATCACTCTCTTCTGGCACAATTTTCCGAAATATTCCCCACAGGAATTTACCAGCTCTGGCTCTTCCTTCACACAGTTCTGATAAATTCGCACAGGCAGGTTCTTTGCTAGAATCTGAATGTTCGGTTTTACCTCTAAATCCGCAATCAGACCCTCATCGCGCATCTTCATCCACTCCTTCTCCACGCGTCGAGGCGTCACGATCTGCTCCACGATCGCCTGCGCTTTCCCCATCTCCGACCGTTTTTCAGGATCTTCGACCTGCTTTTTCTTCTTTCGGACTTCGGCAAAATTTTCACAGACTATCTTGATCACAGAGGGGTTCTCCCTGTCCTCCGCGCCTAACTTCGTCTGATTTTTCACAATAGCACCTTCTCCCTGATCGAGTGCAATCTCAGACTGTCCGACAAAGCTCCTACAATGCTCCCAGGAGACAAATGGTCCTTCATAAAAGGTCTTCACATAAGTCAGGTTCTGTCTCTCACAAAACTCCCGCACCGCGGACTGTGGCAGATAAGTTCTCTTCTCGGTGTCGTAAATATCATACACATACCATTTGTTATACGCTTCCGGTCGATACTCCACTGCATGAGGAATCAACCATTCGCCAAAAATGGCATAGGATTCCGTCTCTCTGTACTCCTCTGCCGGAAGCGTCTGAACGTAGCTCCAGAATCCTTTTAATGCCTTGTCATCAAAGAGTTGCTGGTTTCGTGAAAATACTGCCAGCTTTCCGGTTTCTCTATCGTAACGGATCGACGCATTTGCTCCATCAACTTTCTCCTGAATCACAATGTGATCTCCAACTGAAAAACCGCCAATATTAGATGCTGTACCTTCATCCGCCTGTTCTCGGATTCGCTGAATGTCCATAAAGTGTTTGATTTTCATAAGGTTTTCTCCTTTTTTGTGATATTTTCTCATAACGACAACATAAGATATACGATAAGGTCTATTCCGCCTTGCAAGATTCAGGCATGTCCTACTTTTCCTAAATTTTCTTTTAGTTATATTCTGCATACCGCGAAAAAGATTCTTGAATAATTGCATCAACTTCCTCTTTTGAAACTTTTTCCAAGATTTCTTTCGCAGTCTCCCCACCTACAATCGATTCAAGCGCATTTTGTGTGTAATCCTTGTGTTCGTATATATAATCAACAATCTGTGAAACATGTTTTGTAAAAATCCCTTGTTTTCTCAACTGCGTCCCTAATACTGCTGATGCAACATGAAGAATTTTAACCTTGGAAAAATCAGTCAGTTTCTTTTCAGACAAAGCACTCTCATCTTGATAAACCAGTTCCGTCAACTGTCCAAGTTCCCCTTGTCCGATCCGCAAAATGTCGACTCCCTTTCTCCTCCAAAATTCCACGACACTTCCAAATCCACCATCATTTGAAAGAATGACATATCGATTCTGGCTTCCTTTTTCCTGAATCAATGCTCCCAGAAAACTGACGAGCTGAAAATCAAGTGAATTCTTCGCGCCGCAAAAGCACTTTTCAAAATGTATATGTTCTGGATATTGGATCATCTGTTCAACCGTCTCAAAATCCAGTTTGATCGAATTTGAAGTATAAAAAAAGTAGATCTCTCTTTTTTCCATGCCCTCCCTTAAAAGGTCTGTCACCACGGAACTTCCAGGATTCTCTGTGTCAACAAGATAATAGGTTTTTCCTGTGCGAACTTCAGTTTTCTCCTTTTTGATCTCCCCATTGCTGTAATAAACTGGCATCCATTTTCCTTCCTTTCACTAGCATTTTCTGGTTTTATCCTATTCCAAAAATGTGTCCTCCTTTTTCCAGAAAAAAATAAATGGAAAACTTTAATAAATTTTTCTAACTCGACTGCGGATAAAATAACCGTTCAAATTCCCCATGGCAATCTCCTGTAACGTAAATCGATATCTCTTTTCCGGCATTGCGTTTACTTGACTCGCTCGATTTGCTATGTTACGATTGATAAAACTATAAAATAAATAATAAAAATCAACCTGAATCAATCATTACTAATAAATCTAAATCGTAATAATAAATAAAGGAATGAATAATCACTACTATGGCTAAAAAAAACACACGAAATACGCGCGGTAAAATTGTCAGCGCAGCATGGAAACTCTTCTATGAGCAGGGCTATGAGGATACCACTGTGGAAGAAATCATCGATCTTTCCCAAACTTCTAAGGGATCTTTCTATCATTATTTTGATGGAAAAGATGCTCTCCTCTCTACACTCAGCACCATTTTTGACGAGAAATATGAAGAATTGATGGAACAGCTCACAGATGAGATGACCGCAATGGATCAACTTCTCTTTCTCAATCAGGAACTTTTTCGGATGATCGAAAACAGCATCTCCCTTGATCTGCTGACCCGCCTCTATTCCACTCAGCTCACAACAAATGGGGAGAAGCATCTGCTCGATCACAATCGAATTTACTACAAACTCTTGAGAAAGATTATTGCGAAAGGTCAGGATAACGGTCAGCTCAGTCATCGCTTAAATGTCAGCGAGATGGTAAAGCTCTATGCACTTGCTGAGCGGGCACTGCTCTACGACTGGTGTCTCTGCTCCGGCGAATATTCTCTTGCAGAATACAGTCGCCAGGTCTTTCCGTCTTTCTTAAGTAGTTTTCTTCCGTGATCCGTGATTCTTGCATTAGAATCTCTCCTCGCTACCAATCCACCAATTTACCACTTTCTTTAAAAAAGCTCTTCCCAGAAAAAAGCTGAGAAGGGCTTTTTTGTGATTTTCAAATATCTTCTATCAAAATCGCAGAGTGCCACGCCTGACCAACTGGATCAGACGTGGGTGAATGCGTAATGATTTTAAAATTT
>ERZ1106915.381-NODE-381-length-68011-cov-9.276370_pt1 | contig 68011 bp, 62 predicted proteins | sample MGYA00403653_ERZ1106915 | MGnify/ENA primary metagenome ERZ1106915 (study PRJEB35170, sample SAMEA104062404) | human gut metagenome | biome: human gut; feature: human-associated habitat; material: faeces | place: Denmark | collected 2012-06-06 ...
AAATCCGTTACGGTTCGTGTAATGTGTGAATGGAGACAATGGAGTCATATAAACAGTTTGACATAAAAATGGCAAACGGTTATAATAGAAAATAGTTGACAGACAGTAGAGAGGTGGCAGTGAAGCATGGAAGGCAGAGAAATTTCAAAGGCGGTGATTACCCGTCTGCCCAGGTATTACCGTTATCTGGGAGAATTAATGGAACTTGGAGTGGAGAGAATTTCCTCCAATGAGCTGAGTTCCCGGATGAAAGTGACGGCATCACAGATCCGTCAGGATTTGAATAATTTCGGTGGATTTGGTCAGCAGGGATATGGATATAATGTAAAATATCTATATAACGAGATCGGAAAAATTCTTGGAATTGACCGGAAACACAACCTGATTATCATTGGTGCCGGTAATCTGGGACAGGCGATTGCGAACTATGCCAATTTCGAAAAACGTGGATTTATTATCAAGGGAATGTTTGATATCAATCCGCGTCTGATTGGACTTGTTGTTCGTGGCATTGAGATTCGCGGAGTGGATGATCTTGAGCAGTTTATCCGTGACAACAACGTGCAGATGGCAGCACTCACGATTCCTAAGACAAAGGCTCCAGAGATTGCAGACCGGCTGGTAAGTGCGGGAATCAAGGCAATCTGGAACTTTGCGCATGTGGACTTGAATGTGCCGGATGATGTTGTGGTAGAAAATGTGCATCTGTCTGAGAGTCTGATGCGACTTTCTTATCGTGTGTGCCGTCTTCAGGATCAGAAAGAGGAGCAGGAGAGACGCGCTAAGGAGAAGAAAGAGAAGGAAAGGAAATAAAGACATAAAGAGAGACGATTCGGGAATATCCCCGGAATTGTTTTGCACATGATGTGGCGGATACCGGCAGGAGAAAGAGCATGTCTCATTTCGCCTGCCGGTTTTGCTTGTATGATCGAGGACAGGAGGCGGACGGATGAGGTACTTTGTGACCGGTAAACAGATGAAACAGATTGATCAGGACACGATAGAGCGGATTGGGATTCCGTCACTTGTCCTGATGGAGAGGGCAGGGTTAGCTGTTGCGGATGCAGTGGAAGAGATCATAACTTCCGGTCATCCGGACTTGTCTGCCCGAGATAAAAATAAAAAGAATGTACGGATTTTGATTGCCTGCGGAACGGGAAACAATGGAGCCGATGGCATTGTTGTCGGAAGAATCCTTCACGGGCGAGGATATGAGGCAGTGGTGTTTCTTGGCGGAAATCCGGAACACGAGACGGAGGAGCACCGCAGACAGCAAAAGATTGCCGAAGCACTTGGCGTGACGATGATGCGGAAAACGGAAGATCTGTCCGGTAACTGGGATGTGATTGTGGATGCGGTGTTTGGCATTGGACTTGCGCGGGAGATCACCGGGGAGTGGAAGAATATTCTGGAACAGCTCTCTGAGATTGCAAAGCGCGACGGCGCCAAGGTGGTTGCCACGGACACGCCGTCGGGAATTCATTCCCAGACCGGTCATGTGATGGGAACAGCACTGAGGGCTGATCTCACTGTGACATTTGGCTATGGAAAGACGGGACTTTTCCTCTATCCGGGGCGAAACTATGCCGGCAAGGTGCGTGTCGCGGACGTCGGATTTTCCGATGTCAGCCTGGAGAGAGTCGGCTGGGACTGCAAGTCGCTGGAGGAGTCTGATCTTGCTGATCTGCCGGTGCGCCAGTCGGACGGAAATAAGGGAACGTTTGGCAAAGTTCTCGTGATCGCAGGAAGCCGGGGAATGAGCGGGGCAGCGTATTTTAGTGCGCTTTCCGCATACCGGACGGGTGCAGGGCTGGTGAAAGTCTTGACGGTTTCCGAAAATCGGGCAGTGATTCAGACGCAACTTCCGGAGGCGGTTGTCTCCGTCTATGATCCGGATCAGATCACGGCGGAGGAGCACTCGACGGATTTTCTGAGGGAGGCGTGTGACTGGGCAGATGTGATTGTGCTCGGCCCCGGACTTGGTCAGGAACCGTATGTGGAGTACCTTGTCGAGGCAGTTCTCGAGCACGCGTATGTGCCGATGGTCTTAGATGCCGACGGACTCAATACCGTGGCGTCTCACCCGTATCTGACGCGGTATTTTACGGAAAACATCATCCTGACTCCTCATATGGGCGAGATGGCAAGACTTTGTTCCTGCCCGATCTCGGAACTCAGGGAAGATCCGGTTCAGACGGTCAAGGCGTACAGCAGTCGCTATGGGGTAACCTGTGTGATGAAGGATGCTTCGACGCTGATTGCGGATAAGGATGGAACGGTCTGGTTGAACACGAGCGGATGCAGTGCGATGGCGAAGGGCGGTTCCGGAGATGTACTGACGGGAATTATTGCCGGTCTGCTTGCACGTGGCATGGACTGCGACCGTGCATCGGCATTTGGCGTTTACCTTCACGGTCTTGCCGGTGAGAGTGGATCGGCGAAATTTGGAGAAAATGGTGTGCTTGCGAGCAATCTTGCGGATGAGATTGCAAAGCTTGCGTAAATTTTGCGATAAGCGCCAAAATTGCAAGCAGAGAAGAGAAATTTGATGAAAAGAAAAATTTGACAAAAAGACCATTTCGATATATTAAATATAAAAGAAAGAAAAAAGATAACAGATACAGGAAACAAAAGGAGAATATACAGAAAAATGAAGATGTATACACGGGTCTGGGCACCGATTGATCTGGATGCGGTTGTTTATAATATGGAATCTATGAAGAAAAATCTGAATCCCGGCACAGAGATGGTCGGTGTCGTGAAGACGGATGGATATGGTCACGGTGCCGTTCCGATCGCAAAGGTGATTGATCCGTTTGTAGCAGGATATGCAGTTGCAACTCCGGAGGAGGCCTATGTACTTCGCCGTCACGGGATTGCAAAGTGGATTCTCGTTCTCGGAGTCTCCCATGAGAGCCAGTATGAGGAGATGATTCGCCAGCAGGTTCGCCCGTCGATCTTTACGATGGAACAGGCAAAACCGTTCTCTGAGACGGCACAGCGCCTCGGCGTCAAGGCACCGATCCATTTCGCGTTAGACACCGGAATGGGACGCATCGGAATGACGCCGGATGAAAAGGGGGCAGACCTTGCAAAAGCGATTGCGGATCTTCCGGGAATCGAGACAGAGGGCTTGTTTACGCATTTTGCGCGCGCCGATGAGGCAGATCGGGAAGCGACCATTCGCCAGTATGAGCGCTATCAGCATTTCTGTGATCTGCTTAAGGAGCGGGGAGTCGAGATTCCGCTTCGACACTGCTCGAACAGTGCGGCGATCATTGACTTTAAGGAGATGCATATGGGACTTGTGCGCGCGGGTATCTCGATCTATGGCATGTATCCGTCGGATGAGGTGAACAAGGATGCCGTTCCTCTGCGTCCGGTAATGAGCTTGAAGAGCCGGATTACTTATGTCAAGGAGATGGTTCCGGGACAGGAGATCAGCTATGGCGGACTTTACAAGGTCACAAAGCCGATGCGCGTTGCGACGGTTCCGGTCGGTTACGGCGATGGCTATCCGAGATCGCTGACCGGAAAAGGAATGGTGCTGATCGCGGGAAAGCGTGTTCCGATTCTCGGACGTATTTGCATGGATCAATTTATGGTCGATGTGAGTGAGATTCCGGAGGCGAAGGTGGACACCGAGGTGACTCTGATCGGAGAGGACGGAAATGATCGGATCTCGATGGAGGAGGTTGCAGACTGGTGCGGAGGCTTCCACTATGAGATCAGCTGTGACCTCGGAAAGCGCATTCCGCGTGTCTACTTAAAAGATGGAAAAGTGATCGGAACGAAGGACTATTTTGATGATCACTATGAGGGCTTTACAATGTGACGAGACACGGTTTTCCTGCATAAAATAATCACAGAAAGGCAATAATAGCTCTAAAACAGCTGTCCATATTCTTTTCTTTTGATTTTTCTCTGAGTCGTTTGTTTTACATGTTTTCTTTTGGAAACATGTAAAAAATACATAAGAAAACGGGTGGAAGAGAGAAAAGAGAGAAGCGGGACAGAGATGGAGTGAAATCAGTGATTATCAGACGAGGAGACATTTATTATGCAGATCTGCGCCCGGTGATCGGATCGGAGCAGGGCGGAGTCCGACCGGTTCTCATCATCCAGAACGATGTGGGAAACCGGCACAGCCCGACCGTGATCTGCGCGGCGATTACCTCAAAGATGAACAAGGCGAAACTTCCGACCCATGTGGAATTGTCCACGCGACGCTGTGATATGGTTCGCGATTCCGTGATTCTCTTAGAACAACTGCGGACGATTGACAAACAGAGACTTCGTGAGAGAATCTGTCATATAGATGAGGAACTTCTTGGAAAGGTCAACCGGGCGCTGATGGTGAGTCTGGAACTGCCGATTGAGGGGGAGCATTTGCAATAAGATTTTTTCTTTCTACATAAAGAAAGAGAAGGTGAATGTCTGTCAGCGCAAACTTATAACTCAGAGTGGATGTCCCCTTCCTCTTTAGGTGGGGGTATCACAACTCTTCTCAGGAGGGAGGTTCACATCGCTTCGCCATTGACGAATCAGGAGAAATCAGGTACAATTACGGCAAAAAGAGATGTCGCAGAGCAGAAAAAGACAGGGGTTCCTGCTTTTTGTGTTTTGCGACATCTCTGTAAAAGAAAGGGAGTTTAGAGTCTTATGGACGAAGGCAGTTTGTCGTTGCCAATCCTGGTTGTCGTGGCGTTTGTCGCGATTCTGGCGGGAGTGACAATTCTGGCAATTCGTATCTACCGGAACCACAGACGTGAAAATGTGACAGAAGAAGATATTCGGACGATGGTGAGCGAAGGACAGGAGCAGGGGGTGTTAGAGAGCGGAGAGGCAGAGATGATCTCCAATATTTTTGAGATGAGTGATAAGCAGGCATGGGACATTATGACGAACCGCAAGAACATTGTGGCGATCGATGGTTCCCAGACGTTGAAAGAGGCTGCGGATTTCATGCTCAAGGAGTGCAACAACAGTCGCTTCCCTGTTTATGGACAGGATCTCGATGACATTCTCGGAACCGTGCATCTGCGCGATGTGATGGTGCATGTGCAGAATCCTCATGAGGCGAGGATGGCGGTTGCGAATGTGCCGGGAGTGATGCGAACTGCTCATTTTATCCCGGAGACGCGCAATATATCTTCTCTGTTTAAGGACATGCAGTCGCAGAAGATTCACATGGAGATTGTGGTGGATGAGTACGGACAGACTGCCGGTCTTGTGACGATTGAGGATATTCTCGAGGAGATTGTCGGAAATATCATGGATGAGTATGATGTGGATGAGCAGTATATTGTCCGCGGAGAGGGCGATGCCCTGATTATGAGTGGAATGACCCCGCTCGAGGATGCGGAGGAGGAGCTTGGGATCTCCTTCACGGAGGAGGATCGCAACAATTACGACACGCTCAACGGCCTGTTGATTTCCCGCCTTGACCGGATTCCGAAGGAGGACGAGCATCCAGAGATCCCGTATCTCGGTTTCCTGTTCTCAGTTTTGAAGGTGGAGGGAAGAATCCTTCACTCTGTCCGCGTGACGAGGATTGCGACAGATTCACAGAGTGAGGCAGAACTGGAAGATCATACCTGAAAATAGTCAGATCACATGTGAGAATGCGAAAAAAGGATAAAATTTCGACATCTTTCTTGCACAATTTATAAAAAACAAAATAGAACCTGTTAATATATACAAAAAATGATAAAAAGAGTTCAGAAAATCAGACAATCATACTAAAAAAAGGGTTTTCGCCCCTTCTTTTTTGTGATAGAATCAAGCTATCAGAAAAAAGGAGGGGTTTTATTATGAGGAAAAAATTGGCATTGTTGCTGGCATGTTCGATGTTGTTTGGACTGACCGGATGCGGAAACAGCAGTACCGGTTCAACCACAGCTCCGACTGAGGCACCGAAGACGGAAGAGACGACCGTTGCAGAATCTTCCGAAGCCTCCGCAGAGACAGGCGAGAGTGGAGATCTCGATGCTCTGATCGAGGCAGCAAAGGCAGAAGGAGAACTGACCGTGTATGGCTCCTGTGAGGAGGAGTATCTCTCCGCTGCCTGCCAGAACTTCGAGAAACTCTACGGAATCAAGACGAAATTCCAGCGTCTGTCCACCTCCGAAGTTTACACCAAGGTCTCCGAGGAGGCAGGAAAACCGTCAGCGGACGTATGGTTCGGCGGTACGACAGATCCTTACAACGAGGCAGTTGCAGCAAACCTGCTGATGCCGTATGAGGCGATCAATGCGAAGAACCTCATCAGCGATCAGTACAAGGACCCGACAAACTGCTGGTACGGAATCTACAAGGGCATTCTCGGATTCATGGTAAACACTGAGGAGATTGAGCGCTTGAAACTGGAGGCACCGAAGACCTGGGATGATCTGACGAAGGAAGAGTATAAGGGTCTGATCATGATGTCGAACCCGAATACCGCAGGTACTGCAAAACTCGTGATCAACACGATGGTTCAGATGAAGGGTCATGACGAGGCGATGGAGTACTTCAAGGCACTCGATAAGAACATCGCTCAGTACACGAAGTCTGGTTCCGGTCCGTCCAAGATGGTAGGACCTGGCGAGTGTGTCATCGCAATCGGATTCCTGCATGATGGTATCTATCAGATTCTTCAGGGCTATGACAATATTCAGCTCATCGTTCCGGAAGATGGAACTTCCTACGAAGTTGGTGCAACCGCAATCTTCGAGGGATGCACCCATCCGAACGCAGCGAAGTTGTGGATTGAGTATGCACTGTCTCCGGATTGTGTAGACATGGCGAAGGACAATGGTTCCTATCAGTTCCTCGTTCTGAGCAATGCAGAACAGCCGAAGGAGGCAGAAGAGTTCGGTCTGGATATGAACAACACGATCGATTATGATTTCGCAGATGCAAAGGCAAACAGTGCGAAATATGTAGAAGATTTCTTCAATGCACTTGGAAGCTCTGCTGACAGTGCAGATTCGAGCAGATTCCTGACTGAGTAAGGTTCTTGTTCATGGAACGGCCGGTCAGCAATCATCGGTAATCGTCAGTCATAGAGAGTCCGATCGGTTTTTCTGATTGGAAAGTGTGACGGAATGTCTGCCGCGCGGTACTGCGAAAGCGGTTCCGCGCGGTTTTTGCGTCCGTCTGATGCTTGTGAGAGATGACCGTAAGGATAACAATCAGGTGTGTTTCTTGTTAGAAAGGGGGACTGGCTGTGGCCAGAAGACAAAGCGCTGACCTTGAGCGTAAAAAATTTTTCTCAGATCCGATTTTGATCAGTATGATTGTGGTATTGTTGATCTTTTTGTCCCTGTTTATTCTGTATCCGCTTCTGATGCTTCTGGTGGACAGCTTTTATGCAGAGGGACATCTTACATTGGATGTATTTAAGCGTGTGTTGAGTCTCGAGCGGTTTCGGAATGCATTTCGCAACACCCTGGTGCTCGGCGTGATCACCGGTTTAGCTTCGACGGCGATCGGACTTCTGTTCGCCTATGTGGAAGTCTATGTAAAGCTCAAGACGAAGATCCTTGAAAAGCTCTTTGGTCTTGTGTCGATGCTTCCGGTTGTTTCCCCGCCGTTTGTGCTCTCACTGTCGATGATCATGCTTTTTGGACGAAGCGGTATCATCACGCGATCCATGCTTCACATCTATGATTCCAACGTGTACGGCTTAAAGGGAATCGCGATCGTGCAGACGCTGACGTTCTTCCCGGTCTGCTATCTGATGCTCAAGGGACTTTTAAAGAACATCGATCCTTCTCTCGAGGAGGCAACCCGTGATATGGGTGCGACGAGATGGAAGGTATTTACGAGTGTGACATTTCCGCTTCTTCTTCCGGGACTTGGAAATGCGTTTCTCGTAACGTTTATCGAGTCGGTTGCAGACTTTGCAAACCCGATGCTGATCGGTGGTTCGTATGATACGCTTGCGACAACGATCTACCTGCAGGTAACCGGAGCTTACGACTCGACGGGTGCAGCGGCGATGTCCGTTGTCCTTCTGTCCCTGACCGTGATTCTTTTCCTGATTCAGAAGTATTACCTCGAGAAGAAGACCGCGGCAACCCTGACCGGAAAGGCATCGAGAATGCGTATGCTGATCGAGGACAAGAGTGTGACGACTCCGCTGACAATCTTCTGTGGAATCGTGGCAGCCTTCGTTCTTTTGATGTACATCATGGTTCCGTTCGGTGCTCTGTTTACGCTGTGGGGACGTGATTATACTCTGAGCCTCAAGTGGTTCCAGTATATGTTTAAAACGAGCGGACTCAAGGCGTTCAAGGATTCCTTCGTGCTCTCCCTGATCTCCGCACCGATCACCGCCTTTTTGTCGATGGTGATTTCCTATCTCGTGGTAAAGAAACGCTTCCGCGGACGCAGTTTCATTGAGTTTGTCTCGATGCTTGCGATGGCAGTTCCGGGAACCGTTCTCGGTATTGGATATATTCGCGGTTATGCAAACGGACTGTTCCGGAGTGGAGTTTTAAGCAGTCTCTACGGAACCGGAGTGATCCTCGTCATCGTTTTCGTTGTGCGAAGCCTTCCGACCGGAACACGAAGCGGAATCTCCGCTCTTCGCCAGATTGATAAGTCGATTGAGGAGTCTGCCTATGATATGGGTGCAAACTCCGCACGAGTTTTCATGACTGTGACGCTTCCACTGATCAAGGATTCGTTCTTCAGTGGACTTGTAACTGCATTTGTGCGAAGCATCACTGCAATCTCCGCAATTATTCTTCTCGTGACTCCGGATTTCCTGCTGATCACCTGTCAGATCAATGAGCAGGCAGAGAAAGGAAACTATGGTGTCGCATGTGCGTATGCAACCGTGCTGATCGCGATCACCTACGGAGCCGTTCTTCTGATGAATCTGATGATGAAGTTCTTCGGAGTCAGCCGGAAGATGAAAGAGGAGTAAGGTCGTCAGAGAAACTCGAATGAAATATGGAATATAGAATCAGGCAGGAGGAAAACAGGATGGAAAAAAAGAAAAAAGGTGTCCGTCTGGAACATATCTCTAAAATTTATAATGACCCGAAGACAGGAAAAGAGTTCTATGCCGTTCACGACGCAGATTTGAACATTGAGCCGGGAACCTTCGTGACTCTGCTTGGCCCGTCCGGATGTGGAAAGACGACAATCCTCAGAATGATCGCCGGATTTGAGAGTCCGGATGAGGGAGAGATCTACCTTGACAATCAGCCGATCAACGGTCTGACGCCGAACAAGCGAGATACCGCAATGGTATTCCAGAGCTATGCACTTCTTCCGCACTACAACGTCTTTGACAATGTGGCTTACGGTCTGAAAATACGAAAGGTTCCGAAGGATGAAATACGCGAGAAGGTGCTCAACATCCTCAAACTTGTGGAGATGGAGGGCATGGAGTCCCGAATGACGAACCAGCTTTCCGGAGGTCAGCAGCAGCGAGTTGCACTTGCGCGTGCGCTTGTGCTTGAGCCGGGCGTGCTCCTCTTTGATGAACCGCTTTCAAACCTCGACGCAAAACTTCGTGTGACGATGAGAACGGAGATCCGAAAGATTCAGCAGAAGGTCGGAATCACTGCGATCTACGTTACTCATGATCAGTCGGAGGCGATGAGCATTTCCGATAAGATCATCATCATGAGCAAGGGCAAGGTCGAGCAGATCGGAACGCCGAGAGAGATCTACTACCATCCGAATTCACGCTTTGTCGCAGACTTCATCGGCGAGGCGAACTTCCTCGACGCACAGGTTCTCGAGGCAGGGGAGGAGAAGGCAAAGATTCTCGTCGCAGGGGAAACGCTTGAGGTCAACAATTTTGCCCATGCCAAAGCCGGAGACAAGAGTGAGCTCGTTCTTCGACCGGAGGCAGTCAGCCTTTCTGAGAGTGGTGTGATTGAGGGAACCGTGACGCTCTCGACGTTCATGGGTTCTTACCAGTATTATCAGTTGAGTGTTGGGGGGATGGAGATCCAGATCACCGATTACAATCCGGTCAATCGCCGGATTTATGAGACTGGCGAGAGAGCTTTCCTTGACTTTGACCCGAGAGGTGTTTATATTTTATAACATCGAGAGGATGATATCGACATGGCGTCGACCGGAATATCGGCTAAAATACTGATGCCGAATATCGCGTCGACACAGAGTCGAATTGAAAAAGCTGGAGAGGAATGAGGCGTCATGTGGTCATGGTTTGGAAGAAAGAGGGAAGTGCAGAGACGGGAAGATTGTGAACGGATTTTAAGGGGGCTTAGACAGGTTCAGGACGGGAATCTTGAGACGGAGATCCGGGCGGATTCCGATCCGGATCTTGCCGAGATCGCGGATGCCTGCAACGAGATGATTGAGAGCCTGCGCCGGGAGCGGGAGTCTGCGCGTCAGATGGCAGAGCTTGTCGCGGCAGCGCAGAACAAACAGCTCGAGTCCCAGTTTAATCCGCATTTCCTCTATAACACGCTTGAGAACATCCGCTACATGTGTCGTCTCGATCCTTCGTCGGCAGAGCAGATGGTTCGAGATCTGTCCGGGCTGATGCGTTACAGCCTGGAGAACAGCGGGGGAGAAGTGATTCTCTCGGAAGATCTTGACCATCTGTCTCGTTATCTTGCGATCTTGAAATGCAGGTTTGGGGAGCGGTTTCAGTTTACGACCGAGATCAGCGAGCAGGCGCTCTCGTGTTGGATTCCGAAACTTGTGCTTCAGCCGATGATCGAGAATGCGGTCAAGTATGGATTTGGCGGAAAGAAAAAAGAGATTCATGTCAATTTGAAGGCGTACTGCCATGAGGGAACATTGTTTTTACTTTGCAGGGATGACGGCATGGGGATGAGCCAGAGTGCACTCAAGAATCTGGCGGCTCTTCTCGAACAGAGGGAGAATACCAGCCGTCATTCTGGTCTTTATAACATTCACCGGAGAATAGGTCTGCTCTACGGGCGTCCGTATGGAGTGAAGATTCGGAGCTTGGAGGGCGAGGGAACCGCTCTCGTCGTGACGATTCCGGTGCACGAGGGGGAAGAGAAAGATGCTACGGATTCTGATCGCAGAGGATGAAGAGGTGATCCGAAAGGGACTCGTCTGTACGACCGACTGGCTTTCGATGGACTGCGTTGTCGTTGCGGAGGCTTCGGATGGTCAGGAGGGACTCGAAAAGATTCTTGAGAGTCGTCCGGATGTTGTGATTGCGGATATCTGTATGCCCTGTCTTGATGGGATTGAGATGATCCGTCAAGCAGAGGAGACTTTGCGGTTTAAGAGCATTCTTCTGACGAGCTATGAGGATTTTGAGTTTGCAAAGCGGGCGATTGAGGCAAAGGTCAGTGCCTATCTCCTGAAACCGGTTGATGAGGAAGAGCTGGCGCGTGTGATTGTGCAGATTCAAAAGGAGATCGATTTAGAGAGGCGGGCAGAGCGGGCACTCCGAAAGACGGAGGAGGAGAGTGTGGAGACGGCGACGAAGAATGTCCGTGTGATGGAGAATGGCTACGTCGCAGAGTGTATTCGCCGGATTCAGAAGGATTACCAGAAGCGTCTGAGTGTGGAGCAGATCGCAATGGAGCTTGGAGTCAGTGCGAGTTACTTGAGCCGAAAGTTCAAGGAAGCGACGGGACAGACGTTTTTGGACTTCTTAAATCGCTACCGGGTCCAGCAGGCGACGGCACTTTTGGAGACGGGAAGATACCGGATCTCGGAGATCTCGGAGGCGACGGGATTCTCGGATTACAAGCATTTCTGCGCGGTATTTAAGAAATATACATCAAAATCGCCGACAAAATTTCAGCAGGAGTATTGATCTTACGTCTTTTTGGTGTTAAAATAACAAAGATGTTTTGTCGTGAGATCACGACAGTTTCCGCAGAATGCGGACAAGGACGAGAAGAGAAAGATAGATAAGGAGCTGTTATTTTATGTCAGGACATTCTAAATTTGCCAATATCAAGCACAAAAAAGAGAGAAACGACGCTGCTAAGGGTAAAGTATTTACCGTAATCGGACGTGAGATCGCTGTAGCTGTAAAAGAGGGCGGTCCGGACCCGGCTAACAACAGCAAACTGCGTGATGTAATTGCGAAGGCAAAGGCAAACAACATGCCCAACGATACCATCGACCGCGGAATCAAGAAGGCTGCCGGCGATGCAAACTCTGTAAACTATGAGGTACTGACCTACGAAGGTTACGGCCCGAACGGTGTTGCAATCATCGTAGATACCCTGACCGACAACAAGAACCGTACCGCAGCAAATGTAAGAAGCGCATTTACCAAAGGTGGCGGAAACGTAGGCGCACAGGGAAGCGTATCCTTCATGTTCGACAAGAAGGGTCAGATCGTGATCGATAAGGAAGAGTGCGAGATGGATCCGGATGAGCTGATGATGCTGGCTTTGGATGCAGGCGCAGAGGACTTCTCCGAGGAGGAGGACAGCTACGAGGTGATCACCGCTCCGGAGGACTTCAGTGCAGTTCGCGAGGCTCTTGAGAAAGAGGGCATCCCAATGATGGAAGCAGACGTAACGATGATCCCGCAGACCTGGGTTGAGCTGAGTGCTGAGGATGACATCAAGCGCATGAACCGTATCCTGGATCTCCTGGATGCAGATGACGATGTTCAGGCTGTTTACCACAACTGGGACGAGTAAGAAGAATTTGAGCTTAATTTGATGTTGTAAAGGTTAAGAGTTGTAAACGTTAGGACGAGACTCCCTCTCTGGCATTTTCTTGATGCCGAGAGGGAATTTTTGGTTACTGTACACGGGTAGGCATTTTCTGAACTGAAAATGCCGTATGATACAGTGGTGGTAGCAGATTTTGCCGATTTGGAATGCGAAGCATCGGCAAAATCCGTTGCTGTTTGCGCAATGCGTGAACAGTAACAATTTTTGTTTGGGTTCGATATTTTTTATATATAAAAGAGATGACAAGGTGATAGGAAAAGCGCTAAAATAAAGGGGAGTAATCAGAGACTCCAAGATGTAGGATCGTATACAGAAAGTGCTGAGGAACACTTGGAGAAAAGAAAGGAAGAGAGCGCAATGTTAAAGGACCTTTTGAAAAAGAACCGCAGTTACCGTGGCTATAACGAGGAGAGACAGGTGACGGAGGAGGAGCTGACTGACCTTGTGGACTGTGCAAGACTTTGTCCATCATCGATCAATGGACAGCCGTTTCGCTATTACCTTGCATGGAAGAAGGAAGAGGTAGATCGGATTCAGGCACAGACGAAGTGGGCGAGAGCGCTGAAAGATCTCACACTTCCGCATCCGGGGATGTGTCCGACGGCATTTATTGTGATCTGTCAGGATACTCGTCTGGGCGCAAATCTGAATACGTACCAGAAGGATGTCGGAATCGTTGCACAGACGATGCTTCTCTCTGCGACGGAGAAGGGACTCGGTGGATGCATGATCGGCAGTTTTAATGCCGGAGGAATCAGGGAAGAACTGAAACTGCCGGAATATCTGGTGCCGATGCTGGTTGTTGCAATCGGGGAACCGAAAGAGACGATTGTGCTCAAGGAGATCGATGAGGGCGAGAGCATTGCTTATTATCGGGATGAGAACGATGTTCACTATGTTCCGAAGAGAAAGCTCAAGGATATCATTCTGAAAGCGGGAGAGTAAAATACAAAATCTTGTCGGGTCTGTCGGAATGACGGAAACTCATTAAAAACCTTTTGTAAAGCCGGAAAAAAATGAAAAAAATGGGGCATTGACTTTGAAAAAATAAGTTTCAAATAGGAAATGTCCCATTTGCTATGTGAAAAAGTGCAAAAAGAGGGGGTCTTTTTGAAAAAAATAAACATTTGGGTTGCAATTTTCAGAAATGTAGGGTATACTATGTTCCAATGGGAAGGCGAAGATGCTTTGAAAGCGTAATTCGTCTGCCCATTTTTTATTTCATAGATCCAAAGGAGTGGCATCCTCTGTGAAATGAAGGCTTTCGCGGGAAATCCCAGGAAAATTTCTAGCGGAAGAAAAGTTCCACATACAGAGAAAACGTGCGGGAATGCGTTTTCTGTATGAAAATTTTATCCGACAGGAGGGCTTTATATGAGTGAAAAGAAAAAAAGTGGTGGCGCGCTCTTAGGTGCAGCATTCTTGATGGCAACATCTGCAATCGGACCAGGTTTCCTTACTCAGACATCCACATTTACGGGGCAGTACCATGGAAGTTTCGGCTTCGTTATTCTGGTATCGGTGATTCTGGCGGCAATCGCACAGATTAATATCTGGCGTGTTCTCTGTATCACGGGTCTGCGCGGTCAGGAAGTGGCAAACAAGGTTTTCCCGGGACTGGGTTATTTTGTAGCCTTCATGGTTGTTCTCGGTGGTCTCGTCTTTAACATCGGTAATGTCGGTGGTGGAGCACTTGGACTGAACACTCTGCTCGGTGTTCCGACAACGGTTGGATACATCATCGCAGGAGCAATCGCAATTGCGGTATTCCTGTTTAAGAACGCAAAGGCAGCGATGGATACGCTGACCAAGGTTCTCGGCGCAGTCATGATTGTGGTTATCTTTATTGTAATTATTGTAGTTAAGCCTCCGGTAGGAGAGGCAGTGGCAAATACATTTGCACCGTCAACTGGTATTCAGCCGTTATTCCCGGCAATCCTGACCCTGATGGGCGGAACCGTCGGCGGTTACATAACATTCGCAGGAGCACACAGACTGATCGATGCCGGTATCACCGGTAAAGAAAATTTGAACGAGGTAAACAGAAGTTCTGTAATGGGTATGCTGATTGCAACCGTTGTTCGTATCTTCCTTTTCCTCGCAGTTCTCGGTGTTGTTGCAAAGGGAGCAGAGCTTGATGCTTCCAACCCGGCAGCAAGTGCATTCCGTCAGGGTGCAGGTGAGCTCGGTTACCGTTTCGCAGGACTGGTTCTTCTGTGTGCAGCAGTTACCTCGATCATCGGTGCAGCTTACACCTCCGTTTCCTTCTTAAAGACTTTCAGCAAATCGATTGAGAAGAATGAGAATGCAGTCATCATCGCGTTCATCGTGGTTTCCACAGCAATCATGGTTGTTCTTGGAAATCCGGCAACTCTTCTGGTTGTCGCAGGTGCATTCAACGGACTGATCCTTCCGATCACCCTTGGTATCTGCCTGATCGCTTCCCAGATGAAGTCGATCATGGGAGAAGATTATCATCATCCGACGATCCTTCTGGTTCTTGGAATTATCGTGGTAATCTTATCTGCATACATGGGAATTCCGACCTTCTTGACAAAGATGGGCGGTCTGTTCTAATTTGAGAAATTGATGGAAATGGGCGCAGTTTTGTGGCTGTGTCCATTTTCCGATTCATTAAAAACAATTCATCTAAAAATTGATTTAAGATTCAAAAGACCTTTTTAAATGAAAGAAGGAGATTCTTGGCATGAGTGAAATCAGTATTCTGACAGCAGGTGACAGTTCCCTGTTGATTCAGTTTGGAAATGAGATCAGCCCAGAGATCAACCAGAGAATCAAGGCGACGGTTCAGCTGATGAGAGAACAGCACATTGAGGGTGTTCTCGATGTGATTCCGGCATTCTGCTCTCTGTTGATCAACTACGATCCGCGTGTAATCTCTTACAGCGAGATCACAAAGCGAATGAGAAAACTTCTGAAAGTGGAGACGAAGGCAGAAGATGAAAAGAAGAAAGTCTTCGAGATTCCGGTTTGTTATGGCGGAAAGTATGGCCCGGATCTGGCATACATCGCAGAGCATGCGGGAATGACGGAGGAGGAAGTCATTGCCCTGCACAGCTCGAAGGATTATCTGATCTATATGCTCGGATTCCTTCCAGGATTCTGTTACCTCGGCGGACTCGATGAACGCCTTCACACTCCGCGACTGGCAACCCCGAGAATCAAGATTGACGCGGGAAGCGTCGGAATCGGTGGTTCTCAGACCGGTATTTATCCGATGGATTCACCGGGTGGCTGGCAGTTGATGGGAATGACTCCGGTGAAGACCTACGATCCGGAGCGCGAAGTTCCGATTCTTGTGGAAGCTGGTGATTACATTCGATTCGTTCCGGTGGACGAGGAAGAATATCTGCGAATAAAGGAACTGGTCGAGCGGGGAGAATATGAGTGTACCGTTCGCGAAGGTGAGGTGTAATATGGGAATCCGTATCTTAAAAGCCGGACTGCTCACAACCGTTCAGGATCTCGGAAGAACGGGATACCAGAGCCAGGGATTCGGCGTTTCGGGCGTTATGGATGTCCGGTCATTTAAAATAGCAAATCTTCTGATTGATAATCCGGAGAATGAGGCCGTTTTGGAGTTCACTCTGATCGGTCCGACCCTGGAATTCACCTCTGCTTCGATCATCGCGATCACAGGAGGAGATTTCCATCCGGAAGTAAACGGAGAGCCGGTGCCGATGTACACCGCCCTCTATATGAATAAGGGAGACATCCTGAAATTTGGAAGTGCAAGAACCGGAAGCCGTGGTTACATTGCCTTTTCCGGTTATTTAAAAATCCCGGTAGTCATGGGAAGCCGATGCACGAGCTTAAAGAGTAAGATCGGTGGTTTCAAGGGAAGAAAGCTGATGGAGGGAGATTACATCAGTTTCCGAATCAAGAGAAACTACCTTCCGTTTTTCCTCTCAAGAAAGCTCAATCTCAATGAGTTCGATCAGGAGAGTGTGACTCTTCGCGTGGTCATGGGACCGCAGAACGATATGTTCAGCAAGCAGGGAATCCGCAATTTCCTGAACGAGGAGTTCACGGTGACGAGTGATTTTGACCGAATGGGTTGCCGACTCGAGGGACCGTTCATCGCGCCGAAGACGACATCCGACATCATCTCAGAGGGAATTGCCCTCGGTTCGATTCAGGTTCCGTCACACGGCAAGCCGATTATTCTGCTTGCAGACCGCCAGACGACAGGCGGATATGCAAAGATTGCGACCGTGATCAGCGTGGATATCCCGAAGCTGGTACAGAGAAAAACGGATCACAAGATTCGTTTTCAGGAGGTTTCGGTTGAGGAAGCACAGCATCTGTATCAGGAGGAAGAGAAAGAGCTTGCCGCTATGCGCATGCAGATCCACAAGCCGTGTAAGGAAGTTCTCGAGTGCAGACAGGTTGCAAAGCGCCTGAGAAGACTCTTTGCTGATTAAAGATTTAAAGATGGGAATTTATTTAAGTCATTTTGCGATTTCAGAACATCGATGAAAAATAGGGATAAGGAGATTGTTCATATGGATTTAGAGAAGATTGAAGGACTGGTAAAAATTATTGAGAATTCTTCCCTGACGGAGTTTTCGATCAAGGATGGCGATACAAAGATTACGATGAGCAAGCTGACTCATCCGCCGGTAGTGACGACCGGAATTGCGCCGACTCCGGTTCCGGCAACTGCACAGCCGACCGCAGAGACAAAGGAAGAGGAGGCAGATGACATCGAGCTGATCCTCGCTCCGATCGTCGGTACGTTTTACTCTGCATCTGCGCCGGACGTTCCGGCATTTGTAAAAGTCGGAGATCGCGTGAAGAATGGTCAGACGGTATGTATTCTTGAGGCAATGAAACTGATGAATGAGATCCAGTGCGACTATGACTGCGAGATCGAGGCTGTTCTTGTGAGCAACGAGCAGAAAGTAGAATACGGTCAGCCACTGTTCCGTGTAAGGAAATTATAAGAGCGGGGAGGAGCGGACGATGTTTGAAAAAATACTGATTGCCAATCGAGGCGAGATTGCGGTCCGCATCATCCGGGCGTGCAGAAATATGGGAATCCGCAGTGTTGCGGTGTATTCAAAGGAAGATCAGGACAGTCTTCATGTCCAGCTCGCGGATCAGAGAATCTGTATCGGTGAGGGACCTGCGAAAAACAACTATCTGAACATGGATCAGATTATTATGGCAGCAAAAAACATGGGTGCGGATGCGATTCATCCGGGCTATGGATTCCTGTCAGAGAACAGTGAGTTTGTGCGCCGATGCAAGGAAAATGGCATTGCGTTCATCGGTCCGGAGGCAGATGTCATCGATCGTATGGGAAACAAGTCCCATGCGAGAAAGACAATGATGGATGCAGGTGTTCCGGTTGTTCCGGGAACGAGAGAGCCGGTCTATGACGCTGAGGTTGGAAAGAAGCTGGCGAAAGAGATCGGTTATCCGGTGATGATCAAGGCTTCCTCCGGTGGTGGCGGAAAGGGCATGCGTGTCGCTGAGAATGAGGACGAGTTTGAGTTCCAGTTTGGAATGGCACAGAGAGAGTCTGCAAATGCATTTGGTGACGATACGATGTACATTGAACGTTATATACAGAATCCGCGCCATGTTGAGATTCAGATCATGGCAGATTCGTTCGGAAATGTGGTTGCTCTCGGAGACAGAGACTGTTCCGTGCAGAGAAATCACCAGAAGCTGATTGAGGAATCCCCGTCCCCGGCAGTGAGCGATGAGATGCGTGCAGAGATGAACAAGTATGCGATTCTTGCAGCAAAGACGGTTGGCTACACGAATGCTGGAACAATCGAATTCATCGTTGATCCGAAGGGGCACTTCTATTTCATGGAGATGAATACGAGAATCCAGGTTGAGCACGGTGTTACGGAGATGGTGACTGGAACTGATCTAATTATCGAGCAGATCCGCGTGGCAATGGGAGAACCGCTGAGCTTTACGCAGGAGGATGTGCGCCCGAGAGGTCATGCGATCGAGTGCAGAATCAATGCGGAGATCCCGGAGAAGAACTTTATGCCGAGCCCGGGTGTTGTCAGACACCTTCATCTTCCGGCAGGAAATGGAGTTCGCGTTGATACCGGACTTTACACCGGATACCGGATTCCGTCCGAGTACGACTCGATGATCGCAAAGGTGATCGTGCATGCTCCGACGAGAGAGGCGGCGCTGATGAAGATGCGCTCTGCACTCAATGAGATGCTTGTGATCGGTGTGGAGACGAATCTGGATTTCCAGTATCAGATTATGAGACATCCGATTTTTGCAGAAGGAAAGGCAGATACCGGATTTATCGAGAATGCCATGCATATCAAATAAAGATGGCGCTGGTATGATATGTATAGATATAGGCTAGGGAAGACGGGAGGAGAAGACAATGTATCGTGTAGATTTGAACAGCGATCTTGGAGAGAGCTTTGGACGTTATACACTTGGAATGGATGACAAGGTGATTCCGTTAATCACATCTGCAAACGTGGCATGTGGATTTCATGCATCCGATCCGGTTGTGATGAAGAAGACGATTGAGATGGCAAAGGAGGCAGGCATCCGTGTCGGAGCACATCCGGGATATCCGGATCTGATGGGATTCGGCCGTCGAAACATGAATGTCTCTCCGGCGGAGGCGAAAGCCTACACCCTTTACCAGATTGGCGCTCTGGATGCATTCTGCAAGGCATCCGGTGTGGAGATGCAACATGTAAAACCGCATGGCGCTTTCTATAACATGGCAGCAAAGGATTACAAGCTAGCAAAGGGAATCTGTGAGGCAATTGCAGAGTACAACCCGAAGCTGATTCTGATGGCACTTGCAGGAAGTGAGATGATCCGTGCAGGACAGGACTGCGGACTGCGCACCGCATCTGAGGTTTTTGCAGACCGTGCCTATGAGGAGGACGGAACGCTCGTGGCAAGAACGAAAGAGGGCGCAATGATCACCGATGAGAATGAGGCGATTGCACGCGTGATCCGCATGGTCAAGGAGCAGAAGGTTCAGGCAATCACCGGAAGGGACATCTCCCTAAAGGCAGATTCGATCTGCGTACATGGAGATGGAGCAAGTGCACTTGCATTTGTCGCAAAGATCCGCGAGTCGTTTGCGCGCGAGGGCATCGAGATCTGCCCGCTTGCAGATATCGTATAATTCAGGGTGGATGCGCAGTGATAGCGAGTTTGAAGTAATTCTGAGATTCTGATAGGAAGAATTTTTGAGGGAGTGAGACAGAATTTTCGTTCTGCTCACTCCATTTTTTGTTCTTTCATAGGAAACTTCGTCCCATTCCCTATTGACGTTGTAAAAAAAATCAGTTATGATATTGATAAGTAATAATTCATTTACAAGCACTAATTATAAGAATTACTAATATAATAATAAAGGAGAGCTTACAATGGCAAAAGTAGGAATTGTGATGGGAAGCGACTCTGATATGCCGATTATGGCAAAGGCAGCAGAGATTCTGGACAAGTTTGGAATTGATTATGAGATGACGATTATTTCTGCACACCGTGAGCCGGATGTGTTTTTTGACTGGGCAAAGTCCGCAGAGGGAAAAGGAATCAAGGTGATTATCGCAGGTGCCGGAAAGGCAGCTCATCTTCCGGGTATGTGCGCAGCACTCTTCTCCCTTCCGGTTATCGGAATTCCGATGAAGACTTCCGATCTCGGCGGAGTGGATTCTCTCTATTCGATCGTGCAGATGCCGTCCGGAATTCCGGTTGCAACCGTGGCAATCAACGGCGGTGCAAATGCAGGAATTCTTGCAGCGAAGATGCTTGCAATGTCTGATGAGGCTCTCCTCGAGAAAGTAAAGGCATATGCAGAGAACTTAAAGAACGATGTTGTGAAGAAGGCAGAGAAGCTCGAGAACATCGGTTACAAGGAATATCTGGCACAGATGTAAGAAATTCGTGAGTGTGAAGGTACTGAACAGTCACATTTATTCTAAAAAACATGTAGAAAACACAGTCGCGGATCGGGCGACAGAACGGAGAAAAAGATGGATTATAAGAAAGCCGGAGTGGATATCGAAGCAGGTTACAAGTCAGTAGAGCTGATGAAAGAGCATGTAAAGAAAACCATGCGTGAGGAAGTATTAGGCGGTCTCGGCGGATTTTCCGGAGCATTTTCCCTCGCAAAGATCAAGGAGATGGAAGAGCCGGTTCTGCTGTCCGGAACGGATGGATGTGGTACGAAGGTAAAACTTGCAATCATCATGGACAAGCATGACACGATCGGTATCGATGCCGTAGCAATGTGCGTGAACGATATCGCATGTGCAGGCGGTGAGCCTCTGTTCTTCCTCGACTACATCGCATGTGGCAAGAACTATCCGGAGAAGATTGCAGACATCGTAAAAGGTGTGGCAGAGGGATGTCTCCAGTCTGAGGCAGCTCTGATCGGTGGTGAGACTGCGGAGCATCCGGGGCTGATGCCGGAGGAGGACTACGATCTGGCTGGTTTTGCAGTTGGTGTCTGCGATAAGAAAGAGATGATTACCGGCGAGCAGTTGAAGGCTAGCGATGTGCTGATCGGTATGGCTTCCACCGGTGTTCACTCCAATGGTTTCTCTCTGGTTCGCAAGGTATTTGAGAACGAGATGACGAAGGAAGGTCTTGACACTTACTACGACGAGCTTGGCAAGACCCTCGGTGAGGCTCTGCTTGCACCAACAAGAATCTATGTGAAGGCACTCAAGAGCGTGAAGAAGGCTGGTGTGAAAGTCAAGGCTTGCAGTCATATCACAGGTGGCGGTTTCTATGAGAATGTACCGCGTATGCTCAAGGAAGGTACCCGTGCAGTGATCAAGAAGGACAGCTATCCGGTTCCGCCGATCTTTGGAATGCTTGCAAAGAAGGGCGATGTCGCAGAAGAGATGATGTACAACACCTTCAATATGGGTATCGGAATGATCGTTGCAGTAGATCCGGCAGATGTAGACAAGGCGATGAGCGCAATCCGTGAGACCGGAGATACCCCGTATGTGATCGGTTCGATCGAGGATGGTGAAAAGGGAGTGACCTTATGCTGAGAGTCGGAGTAATGGTTTCCGGAGGTGGAACGAACCTCCAGGCGATTCTGGATGCGGTGGACAGCGGAAAAGTCACGAATGCTGAGGTTGTGACCGTAATCAGCAACAATCCAAATGCCTATGCCTTAGAGCGTGCAAAAAAACATGGAATACCTGCAATCTGCATCTCCCCGAAGCAATTTGAGACGCGCGAGGCATTCAACGAAGCTCTGCTTGAGCAGGTCGATGCATGCAACCTTGACCTGATTGTTCTTGCTGGTTTTCTCGTGAAGATTCCGGAGAAGATGGTCGAGAGGTACCAGCATCGGATCATCAACATTCATCCGTCGCTGATTCCGTCCTTCTGCGGAGTCGGCTACTATGGACTGAAAGTGCATGAAGCGGCTCTTGCGCGCGGAGTCAAGGTGACCGGAGCGACGGTTCACTTTGTGGATGGTGGAATGGACACCGGCCCGATCATTTTGCAGAAGGCGGTCGAGGTAGAAGAGGGCGATACGCCTGAGATTTTACAGCGCAGAGTCATGGAGCAGGCAGAGTGGGTGATTCTGCCGAAGGCGATTGATCTGATAGCAAACGGAAAAGTGAAATAGGATATACAGATCGAGCGTATAGATCAAAATCAAACATATAGATCGAATATATAAAAAAACATACAGGTAAAATATATAATAGGTAGAACATACAGACGGGAGGACACAGAATGAAAGTTCTGGTTGTTGGTGGCGGTGGCAGAGAGCACGCAATTGTGTGGAAACTGGCAGAGAGCCCGAAAGTAGATAAGATTTACTGTGCACCGGGCAATGCAGGAATTGCAGAGCTTGCAGAGTGCGTAAATATCGGTGTGATGGAGTTTGACAAGCTCGCAGAGTTTGCAAAGGAGCATGAGGTGGATCTGACAGTTGTCGCACCGGATGATCCGCTTGCAGGTGGCGCGATCGATGTGCTTGAGAAAGCCGGACTGCGCGCATTCGGACCGAGAGCAAACGCAGCGATTCTCGAGGGATCGAAGGCATTCTCGAAAGATCTGATGAAGAAATACGGCATTCCGACGGCAACTTACGAGACTTTTGACACGCCGGAGTCCGCACTCGAGTATTTGGAGACGGCTAAGATGCCGATCGTACTCAAGGCAGATGGTCTTGCACTCGGAAAAGGTGTGCTGATCTGCATGAACCGCGAGGAGGCAAAGGCAGGTGTGAAGACGCTGATGCTTGACAAGCAGTTCGGTTCTGCCGGAAACCGCATCGTTGTTGAGGAGTTTATGACCGGACGCGAGGTCTCGGTTCTGTCCTTTGTGGATGGAAAGACGATCCGCATCATGACTTCCGCTCAGGATCACAAGCGCGCGAAGGATGGCGATCAGGGACTCAATACCGGTGGTATGGGAACCTTCTCTCCGAGCCCATTCTACACCGAGGAAGTCGATGCATTCTGTCGGGAACACATCTATCAGCCGACGGTTGACGCGATGAGAGCAGAGGGCAGAGAGTTCAAGGGAATCATTTTCTTTGGACTGATGCTGACCGCGGAGGGTCCAAAGGTGCTCGAGTACAATGCACGTTTCGGTGATCCGGAGACTCAGGTTGTGCTTCCGCGCATGAAGAACGATCTGTTTGAAGTGTTTGAGGCATGCATCGATGGAACTCTCGATCAGGTGGAGCTGGAGTTTGAGGATAATGCGGCGGTTTGCGTGATGCTTGCATCCGACGGTTATCCGGAGCACTATGAAAAGGGATACCCGATCAGCGGTCTTGAGAAATTCAAGAACGCAGAGGGCTACTATGCTTTCCATTCCGGTACAAAGTTCGATGAGAACGGACGCATTGTGACAAATGGAGGACGAGTGCTCGGCGTGACCGCACTCGGCAAAGACCTCAAAGAAGCTCGCGCGAATGCTTATCAGGCAACAGAGTGGGTGGAGTTTGAGAACAAGTACATGCGCCACGATATCGGACATGCAATCGACGAAGTGTAGGATGTGATGTGCTGAGATATTTACACATATATAAAAACGGGGATACGACACAGCGTTGTGTCGTATCCCCGTTTTTATTACATCGAGATCCATCCAAATGCATTTGCCACAGAGCTAATCAGAATGATTCCTGCAAACAGCGGGCACAGATAACGGATCATGAAAAGGAAAATCTTTTTACGGCGGAAGGGCTGTCCATTCAAGGTAACCTCTTCCTCAATTTTTTCGACACCTACGACTCTTGACACGAACAGGCAGGTCGCAATCGCTGCGATCGGCATCATGACCGAGTTTGTCAGGAAATCAAAAAAGTCCAGAAACTGCATGCCGATGATTGTCACATTTGCGAGCGGTCCGTATCCGAGGCAGGAGAGTGTGCCGAGAAGAACCATGATCACTCCCATAAATATGGTTGATTTCTTTCGGCTCCAGTGAAGCTCATCCTCAAATGTAGAGACGGCGCTCTCTGTCAGCGCAATCGAACTTGTCACTGCGGCAAACAGGACGAGCAGGAAGAACAGGATACCGACTCCGGTTCCAAATCCCATGTTTGCAAAGACCTTAGGAATTGTGATGAACATCAGTGCAGGTCCGGCCTGAAGCGTGTTAGGATCTCCACCGGAGAACGCAAAGACTGCCGGAATGATCATCAGACCAGCCATGATTGCGATTGCGGTGTCGAAAATCTCAACGTGCTGGGTGGAATCCTCGATCGAAGTCTCCTTTTTCATGTAGGAACCGAAGGTAATCAGGATTCCCATTGCAATCGAGAGCGAGTAGAACATCTGTCCCATCGCAGATACAACCGTCATCCACGAAAAATGTGCGACATTTGGGATGAGGAAGTATTTCACACCATCAAGCGCACCCGGTCTCGTCGTGGAATAGATCGCAATGATGACGGACAGTACAACCAGGATCGGCATCATGAATTTGGAAACGCGCTCAATTCCGTTTCGGACACCGGCATAGATGATGCCGAGGGTAAAAAACGTAAATACGATGAAACAGATCTCCGTGGAAAGTCCGTTGGAAATAAAGCTGGAGAAATATCCGTCAGAAGCGAGTGTCTGCGCATTTCCTCTCAGATACTCAAACAGGTATTTGATAACCCATCCGCCAATGACGGAATAGTACGGCACAATCAGAATCGGAATGATTGCATTGATCCATCCGCCAAATGATCGAGCTTTTGATTTTCCAAAACTCTGAAATGCACCTACCGGACTTTTCTTTGTCATGCGTCCGAGTGAGGTCTCTGCGATGATGATGGAGTAACCGAAGGTCAGTGCGAGGATGATATAGACGAGCAGAAAGATTCCGCCTCCATATTTTGCTGCCAGATATGGAAATCTCCATATGTTTCCCAGTCCCACAGAAGCGCCGGCGGCAGACAGGACAAAGCCGAGCTTTCCGGAGAAGGTACTTCTCTTGTGTTTGTGCATAATAATAACCCCTTCTGTATTTATAAAAATAACCTGGATATAGCACAAGAAAAGGCGGAGTACCTGAATTCCATGATATAGATGAACTTATGAGTGATCCTAACCTTTTGTGCATGAGAATTAGTGTACCACAAGAGAGAAGGAAAAGCAATTTGAATACACTGGAAAAGAGTTTTCGGATGCCCTTTTATTTGACAATGAGAGTGAATGGTGGCAAAATAAAAAGACGTAACCGTATGAATAAAAAGAACCCCTGATAATGATTTTGTGAGTGAAAACTCAAATGTTCAGGGTAGCTTTGGAGAGTACTCGGAAGGAGAAAAAATGGAAAATCTGATTTTTAGTTTGAACGCCACAATTCCCATCTTTTTATTGATGGTTTTGGGCGTTTTTTTTCGTCGCGTTGGGCTGATCAAGGGGGAGCTGATCGGTGGTCTCAACCAGTTTGTGTTTAAGGCAGCATTGCCCGTTTTGCTGTTTGGCGACCTCGCAGTGGAAGATTTTACCTCTGTCTGGGATACACGCTTTGTCGTGTTCTGTTTTGGCACAACACTTTTAAGCATCACAATTGTTTATCTGATCTCGCTGACACTCAAGGATTCCTCGATTCGAGGAGAATTTGTGCAGGGATCATATCGAAGCAGCGCAGCGATTCTTGGAATTGCGTTTATCAAAAATATTTATGGCACATCGGGAATGGCACCGCTGATGATTGTCGGAAGTGTCCCGCTCTACAATGTGATGGCGGTGGTGGTTCTCTCCTTTATGCGTCCGGGACAGAGTGGGATGAGTGATCCGACCCTGCTTAAAAAGACTCTTCGCGGAATTGCGACAAACCCGATTATTCTGGGAATTTTTTTCGGAGCCCTGTGGTCAGTACTCAAGATCCCGATGCCAGCAATCATGCTAAAGACAGTCAATACTCTTGGCGGAATGGCAACTCCGCTCGGACTTATGGCGATGGGAGCCGGATTTGACTGGAAACAGGCAAAACGTGGAATGGGATCGGCATTCCTTGGCAGTTTTATGAAACTATTTGGACTCTGCGCGATCTTTCTTCCTGTGGCAGTCTTCTTCGGCTTCCGGGAGGCAAAATTGATTGCGATTCTCGTCATGCTTGGCTCAAGTACGACGGTCAGCAGTTATGTCATGGCCCGCAATATGGGACACGCCGGAGTTCTCACCTCAAGCATTGTCGCATTGACGACCTGCGGAAGTGCGTTTTCGTTGACGTTCTGGTTATATTTATTAAAGACATTAGAGTTGATTTAAAACTTCAACCGCATCTGGTACCACACGACATTGCCGTGTACGGACATCGAGATTCCCTCATTTTCAAATCCAAATGAGGAATAGTAAGGAATCAATTTATCTTTGCAGGTGAGCACAAGTCCTTTGCGTCCCTGTTCCTTTGCGTCGGAGATTGCCTGACGAAGCAATTCTCCGGCGTATCCTTTTTTCCGGCAGGAAGGGATCGTGTTGACACCAAAGATCATCTGCCAGTCGCCGGATTCATCGTGGAGTTCTGCGTGTTCATAGAGGTCATCGGTCAGATCTGCCTGATTTGTGACCATCCCATCCACAAAAGAGACGAGTTGTCCATTCTCAAACATCAGCCAGAAATGGTTGCCGTAAGCGCGAATCCGGCGTTCAAAATCTGCTTTTGAGGCTGCCTCGGCAGGAGGGAAACATTCAGCCTCCACCGCAGAGACAGCATTCAAATCATCAATCGAGGCGGTGCGGATGATTCGCCCGTCGTCCAGGAACTGTTCTTCTTTCATACGAAAAATCTCCAATCATTTATTTGAAATTTTTTTCTTACTATTTTAGAACGAATTTGCAAAACCATCAATCCCATTTTATCGGCACAAAAAGAGAAAATTACATTCCTGTTTGTAAAATACATAAAGAAACGCCTGACAGGTAACAGAAGTGAAAAAAACACAAGAAAACATAAGAAAATACAAGAAATCACGGAAAAATGAGGAAAAACAGGGTGGAAAAATTCAGCCTCCTGTGCTAAGATCATTAAAAATAAGATACAGGCATTTTGTCAGGCGTTTGCCGGGAGGAGAGAAAAATCATGTACATTACTTGTTTGGATTTAGAGGGAGTTCTGGTACCGGAGATCTGGGTAGCATTTGCAGAGGCGAGCGGAATTCCGGAGTTGAAGCGCACCACGAGAGATGAGCCGGATTACGACAAACTGATGAAGTGGAGACTGGGAATCCTCAAAGAGCATGGTCTTGGACTTAAGGAGATTCAGGAGACGATCGCGAAGATTGACCCGATGCCGGGTGCAAGAGAGTTCCTCGATGAACTGCGCGAGATGGGACAGGTGATCATCATCAGTGACACGTTCACACAGTTTGCAAAACCGCTGATGAAGAAGCTCGGCTGGCCGACGATTTTCTGCAACTCTCTCGAAGTCGCAGAGAATGGAGAGATCACCGGATTTAAGATGAGAATTGAAAATTCCAAGTATTCGACCGTGAAGGCACTCCAGTCGATCGGTTTTGAGACGATTGCAAGTGGAGACAGCTACAACGATCTCGGCATGATCGAGGCGAGCAAGGCAGGATTTTTATTCCGGAGCACCGAGCAGATCAAGAAGGATCATCCGGAGCTTCCGGCATATGAGACATATGACGAACTGCTTTCTGCAATCTGCCGTGCAGTCAATGAATAATCAAGTTCAATAATCAAGTTCGAAAGCCTTTACTTGACATCGGAAAATCACCTGATCGGAAGTCTGCTCCATCTCAAGCAGATCTTGCAGAATGTCGCAGGAAATGCAGTCAAATACAACAAGGACGGAGGAAGAATCCAGTTTTCTACAGAAGAGATTTCCTGTGAAGACGGATGTGGAATCGTAGAAAATGAGCAAAGAGAATGAGAACGTGCTTTGGTGCATAGCACATTCTCATTCCCATCAGGAAAATTGGAAAAAGCATAAAAATATAAAAGTAAACCGCAAATTCGGAAAAGCCGAAGATGCACTGGAAAAGCCACCGAAGCATACATTATCATGAGTAAGCTTCAGGGTGGCTTTTTCTGTGCAGACATTTCCAAAGCCTTTGACACCTGAAGAAGAACGTGCCTGCCTGAAACGCTTGAGAGAGGGAGATCGGGAGGCACGCAATATCCTGATTGAACGAAATTTGAGACTTGTGGCTCATGTGGTTAAAAAATATCAGAGTACAGACTATGAGACGGAGGATCTTCTGTCGGTGGGGACGATCGGTCTGATCAAGGCGGTGAATACGTTTCATCCGGAGCGGGGTTCGAAACTGGCGACATACTCGGCAAAGTGCATTGAGAACGAGATCCTTATGCTCTTGCGCGCGGGAAAGAAGTACAGCCGGGAGGTCTCGCTGTTCGAGCCGATTGGTCTTGATAAAGATGGGGAGGCAATCTCGCTTGTGGACGTGGTGCAGGCGGAAAACAAGGATTTCCTGGAAGAGATCATTCTTGATCAGGACGTCAGGGAGCTTTATGAAGCATTTGAGACCTGCTTGAGCGAGCAGGAGAAGACGGTCATCAGTATGCGATATGGTCTCTTGGGAAAACGGGCGTGGACGCAGAGGGAGATTGCAAAGCACTTGGGAATTTCTCGCTCCTATGTATCGAGAATCGAGAAGAAGGCGGTGCTGAAAATGCGGGCTTTTCTGTGCGCAGAAAAAATTTCTGCCAGATAAAATCAGATGAGAACAGGTAAAATTAGATTGATTTGTAAATCGAGGGGGAAGGAATTCCTCCTCAAATTTTGCGCAGAAAACGTAAAGAAAGAAGAAATAGAAAAACTTCGATAAAAGTTGAACGAATTCAGAAGAAAATATCATTGTTTTTCTTGGATTCTCCATTTATAATAAAAAACAGAGTTATTATTAATCTCATGAAATCTCAGTATTTTTGAGAACAGCAAAGAGGAGGACATTATGGCTACTATTTTGGTAACAGGCGGAGCCGGATATATTGGAAGTCATACCTGTGTGGAACTGTTGAATGCGGGCTACGAGGTGGTAGTGGTTGACAACCTGTGCAATTCCTGCAAGGAGTCATTAAAGCGTGTGGAGGAGATTACCGGAAAGCCGGTAACATTCTATGAGGCAGATCTTCTGGACGAGCCGGCACTTGAGCACATCTTCCAGAATGAGAAGATTGATGCAGTCATTCATTTTGCAGGTCTGAAGGCAGTTGGTGAGTCTGTATACAAGCCATTGGAGTATTATCACAACAATATCACCGGAACCCTGATCCTGTGTGATGTGATGCGCCGTCACGGAGTGAAGAATATCGTGTTCAGTTCTTCCGCAACCGTATACGGAGATCCGGCATTCATCCCGATCACCGAGGAGTGCCCGAAGGGTGAGATTACGAATCCTTACGGACGCACGAAGGGTATGCTTGAGCAGATTCTGACCGATCTTCATACCGCAGATCCGGAGTGGAAGGTTATGCTTCTTCGTTACTTCAACCCGATCGGAGCACACAAGTCCGGACGTATCGGCGAGAATCCGAAGGGAATCCCGAACAACCTGCTTCCGTATGTAACCCAGGTTGCAGTAGGAAAGCTCGAGTGCCTCGGCGTATTCGGAAACGATTACAACACCCCGGATGGCACCTGTGTTCGTGACTACATCCATGTTGTAGACCTTGCAGACGGTCATGTGAAGGCTCTCGACAAGATGAGCAAGGAGCAGGGCGGTGTCTGGATTTACAACCTCGGAACCGGTGTTGGATACAGCGTACTCGATGTGATTCATGCATTTGAGGAAGCAAACAACCTCAAAGTCAACTATGTCTTCAAGGATCGCCGTGCAGGAGATGTTCCGGCATGCTACTGTGATCCGAGCAAGGCAGAGCGTGAGCTTGGCTGGAAGGCAAAGAACGGAATCAAGGAGATGTGCGAGGATTCTTGGCGTTGGCAGAAGAACAACCCGAATGGTTACGAAGAGTAAGAGATAAGAATAGGGAATCTGAACCGAAGCAAAATAAAAAAAGAAACTGCAAGAAACAGAAACAGGGGACAGTTAAGATGGCTGTCCCCTGAATTTTGAAAAATCAATCGTATCTTAATTTTCCGAGTTTTCTCCGCTTCCCATCAGCGTTTTCATGATATAGGCGTAGATCGTCTGGCTCTTGTCCTTCCATCGCGCACACATATCCTCCGCCTGCTCGCGGTCCGGCACAGAGATGCTTAAATCAATCAGCGTGCTTTTGCCCTCACGCACTTCGCAGTGGACGGTGTAGTCCTGACTCGTGGACTTAAAGTAGTCGGAGACAACGCCGACCTCATTTCTCATGCGCAGACGGTTCTCTTTCAGGTAGTGATCCATATCCTCGACGATCGCCGGGGAAATGTTCTTTCCAAAAAAACTTAACGTCTCCTCGCCCTCTTTCGTGATCATGTAGCGGGTCGTGTTGTGCGTGGACTCTGTGCGAACAAGTCCGGACTCCTGAAGCTCCTTGAGTGCCTGCTGGAGCGTAAAATAACTGGTGTATTCATGCTGTAAAAAAAAGTCAGTCAGCTGTGCGTTTGTCAGTGGAAAGCTGACCTGCCGGAGCATGTAGAGATTCATAAGTTTGTATAAAGTCATCGGTTCCGATAACATCATGATTAGCCTCTTTCCGTAAAGCAGTATTTGTATGCCTGCCTAGATTTTTTCTTTTTTCTTAATTTCTTAATCATAACAATTTAATCCTTTTAAATCAAGTAAAAATATGATAATATAGGGAAGATTAATGTAGGAGTTTGTCGAAATTTCTGAAATATCCCTGAAAGATCTTTAAAAGATTTTGGAAGACTTAAAAGAGAAAAGTCAGGAGACGGCATAAAACTCCGGAGTTTGCGGGAGATACGATGAGAGAGAAAATTAACCGTCTGGCGCGGGGAATTGTAGATACAGATGTATTACAGGTGAATGTTGTTCCGGAGTCCGTGGAAGAAGCGATACAGGCTGGAGAGCTGACGAAAAAAGAACTGTATGTGACGGATCTTCAGGGACGTTTTATCAAGGGACTGGTATATTCTTCCAATCCCCGCGTCCGGATTCATAAGGAAGCATTTGGAGGCAATCGCAATCACATCACTTATGAGATTGATGGAAGAAACCTGTCAAAGGATGATGTGATTTCGGGTGCTTTTTATCTTGTAACCAATGGGGGAGAGAGAAAGGTGCCTTTTTCTTTCTCCGTAGATATCGGTGTGTCGGGAAAAGTTCTTGACGGGCTTCAGACGGCAGGGGATTTGGCGGAGCTCGTTCACCGGGATCAGGAGCTTGCACTGAGACTGTTTGAGTACCAGGATTTTGCAGAGGCACCATTTATGCAGGATCTGCGTGTGCGTGCGCTCTATGACGGTCTTAAGGGGCGACCAAACCGTCAGAATCAGCTTGAGGAGTTCCTTGTTGTTCAGGGCGCAAAAAAGCCGGTCAGCCTGAGTGTGGACACGAGGGCGAGACGCTATGAGGGACTTTCCGACATCCGTATGGATCTTCTTGAGATTAAGGCAGGTACCTGGGGTGCTGTCTCGATCGAGGTCATGGCGGAGGGAGATTTTTTAGAGCTTCCGAGAAAGAGCTTTGAGCGAAAGGATTTCAAGGATCAGAGCTGTATGGTCTCGTTTGCAATCAATCCGGGACGACTTCACCGCGGAAAGAATCTCGGTGTGATCCATGTGCGAACAATCCGCCAGCAGTTCGATGTTCCGATCGAGGCAGTCGGAGAGGACGAGAGCGCAGAACCGAGACAAAAAGGGCGTAAGAAATCGATCTCTCGTTATCTGAAGATGAGACTGGAGTATGAGACAGTCTCCGGAAAACGTCGTCAGGCACTTGCCGGGAAGCTGAAACAGGAACTCGAAGTTCAGAGAGAGACCGAAGGGGAGAATGCGAGAAATGCACTCTGTCTTGCAGAACTCTATGTGGTGAGCGGGGAGAGAGAGCATGCGATGGCACTTCTCGAGTCCTGCCGTGCACAGGTCAACAGTCAGCGCATGGACGATCGGGTGATGTATTCGTATTTTCAGTACCTGCTCTACCGGATTCAGCAGAAACCGGGACAGAGAGAGGGACTGCTTCGTCTTGTCAGACAGAATGAATCGATCGAGAAGAAGGCGATGGCGAGAGGATACCTCTACCTGATTCAGCTCCTGATTGATCCGGATCAGGCAATGAACCCGGCGGGAACTCTCGATGAGATGCACACACTGTTTGCGCAGGGATGTACAAGCCCGTGGATGTATATGCAGGCACTCAAAATTTTTGAGGAGGATGTGAAATTGCTTCGCCGTCTCGATGAGTTTGAGATGCAGGTGATGAGCTTTGGAGCAAGGCGTGGGCTGATCAGTGAGGAGCTTGCAAAGCGGATTGCTCAGCTCTCCGTGACTGTGAGACCGCACCGTGTTCTTCACTACCGGATGCTCAGGGCGCTTTATGAGAAATATGAGAATAAGGAGCTGCTCTCCGCGCTGTGTGGAGTCCTGATTCGCAGTGACTGTCGGGATAAGCGCTATTTTTCATGGTATCAGAGAGCACTCAAGGAGGGAGTCAGCCTGACCAGGCTTTATGAGTATTACCTCTATTCGCTTCCGGAGGATTACGCCTACCTGCTTCCGAGAGAGGTGCTTCTCTATTTCTCTTACGAGAAGAGTTTAGATGAGGACAGCAGAGCTTCGCTGTATGTGAATATTTTGCGTTACATGAATCCGGAATCCGAGCTTTACAAAAAGTATGAGCGCGATATGGAAAAGTTCGCGATGGATCAGCTTCTCAAGTCGCGGATCAACAGCCGGATTGCCGTTTTGTACGAGCACATGCTCTACAAGGAGATGATCGACGAGAAGGTCGCAAGAGTGCTTCCGTCTATCCTTCGCTCTTATCGGATTCAGATTGATAATCCGTCGATCCGCTACGTTGTTGTGTGCAGTGGCGAGACCGAGGGACAGGATGCATTTCCAATCAAAGATGGGACAGCGTATGTTCCGCTGTTTTCCGAGAATCCGGTTCTGCTGTTTCAGGATGAGTACGGAAATCGCTATGCAAACCTTCCGTTCAAGAAACTTCCGGCGATGGCGCACAAGGAGGAGAGGGAGCTCGAAGCCCGCTGTTATGAGGTATTCCCGGAGCATCCGATGCTTCGCCTTCAGGAGTGCAGGTTGATCGTTGAGAATGGCATTTCCGATGACGGACAGCTGATCCGTCTCAGAGAGGCATCCGAGGAGATGAGATTTAACCTGCTGTTTCGTCGCAGAGTGCTCTCAAGAATTCTCGAGTACGATCAGCGCATGATCGAGAGCGATGCCGGGGAGCTTCCGGATGATGTGGAGTATCTCGCCCGCCTTGATTTGACGAAAATGAACAATGCGGAGCGCGGACAGATCTGTGAGATTCTGACGTGGCAGGGTTATTACCGGGATGCATTTGACATCATGTGCACTTACGGTTGGGAGAGTGTTCGCAGTGCGCGACTCTTAAAGCTCTGTTCCGGCATGATTTTGAAGGAGATCTCGGGACGCGATGACCGTCTGGTATTGCTCGCTTGCAAGCTGTTCTCAGAGGGACGTTACGACGATGCCGTTCTCGACTATCTCTGTGAGTACTTTAACGGCTCGACGAAGCAGATGTTTAAGGTGCTCAGCCAGAGCGTCCGCGACCATATTGCACTCTACGATCTGCCGGAGCGTCTGCTCGCCCAGATGATGTTCAGCGGGGAAACTGACCGTCTCGATCAGGTCTTCGACTGGTATGTGGATGGCAAGGCAACGAGTGAGCTTGTCGTGCGCGCCTACTTTACGACGAAGTCGGTGGACTATTTCCTGCACGAGAAGATTGGTTCGGGACGTGTTTTTGACTATCTTGAGCGCGTGATGAACAAGGCGGAGGATAAGAGCCGGGTTCCGACAATCTACCTGCTGGCGCTCTGTCGTCACTATGCGAGCATGAAGACCCTGAGTGAGGAGCAGAAGGAGCTTGCGAGAAAAATTGTCGATCTTTTGATTTCAGAGGGAAGAGTCTTTGCATGGTTCCATGATCTCGGACGCCTGACGCCGATGCCGGATGGAATTATGGACAAAGTGATTGTCGAGTATCACGGCGATCGGGACAGCCGACCGGAGCTGATGGCGAGAGTGCTTCCGGATGAGGAACAGTATGCGCCGGAGGAGCTGCGAAAGGTATATCCGGGAATCTATGTGCACCAGAAAGTTCTGTTTGAGGGAGAGCTTTTGGAGTATCAGGTTTACGACCGGAAAGATGGAAAGCGGGTTCTCGTGGACGAGGGAAGCATTTCCTGCGACATTGAGATGACAAGTTCAGCGGGAAATCGTTTTGCCTCCCTCAATGAGATGGGACTTTGCCTGTCTCTGAAGGAAGAGGGCACACTGAAAGATAAGATGAAAAAATATCTCACGGATAGTGCAGTCATGGAAGAGTTGTTTGGGCTGATGTAATGGGCGCAATAGAAAAACAGGCGACTGCGAACTGTGACTGTAAAAGTGAGAGAAAGGATAAGGGTTGTATGGACGGACTGATTGTTGGCATCGATTTATGCGATGAATATACGCAGGTCAGCTGTGCGGATGAGGAAAAGATCTGGTCGCTTCCGTCCGTGATCTGCAAGAACAGAACGGCGGATAGCTGGTATGTCGGAGAAGATGCCTATACGCACACCTTAAATGGCGACGGCGTGATTCTCGACAAGCTCGTGAGCCGTGCATTAAAGGGAGAGTCTTCGACAGTCGGAGATGTCCGTTATACGGGAAAAGAAATTCTCGGACATTTTCTCGAGGAGATTTTGAAAATGATCCGGGCGGAGACGAAGAAGGAGACGGTTGACCGCATTGTCGTTGCTGTGCGCCGATACGATTCCAAGATGCTTGAGATTCTCGAATCGTGTGCAGACCGGCTTGGAATTCCCGCAGAGCGGATCGACATGATCAGCCATGCCGAGAGTTTTCTGTACTACATGGTCAGCCAGAAGCGCGAGATCTGGATGGGGACGACAGGAATGTTTGACCTCTCCGATGAGGGATTCCGCTATTATGAGATGAAAGTGCAGAAGACGACGAATCAGACGATCGTCATGGCAGATTACGAGGAGCTCGAGGAGAGTTTTCGTCTTGATATTCTCGCGACTGCCTCAGGAAAGCGTCTGGCGGACAAGATTGTCTGCTCGTGCGGAGAGCGGATGATGCAGAAAAAAGCGTATTCTGCAATCTTTCTTGCAGGAAAGGGATTTTTAAAGCGCGATTGGGCGCCGGAATTCATGAATATGGTCTGCATGAAACGCAGAGTCTATATGGAGACGGCTCTGTTTGCGAGAGGAGCATCCTACTGTGCAAAGGACATGAATCAGGAGAAAACATTGTTCCCGTACACGATGATCTGTGAGGGACGCTTGAAGACGACGATCTCGATGAATGTCATCCGCAAGGGACAGGAAACTTCGATCGTGCTTGCGTCAGCCGGAGACCGCTGGCACAGCCGTATCGCGAGCGTGGATGTGATTCCGGACCATCAGAATACCGTTGATCTTGTGGTGACTCCGCAGGATGTGACGAACCGGAAGACTGTCTCGATTTTTCTGGAAGGATTTCCGAAGCGGGAAGAAAGGACGACGAAGGTGCGGGTGCAGATTTCGTTTCCGGATGAACAGACGATGGAAGTCATCTTAAAGGATCAGGGACTCGGAGAACTTTTCCCGTCCTCCGGGGTACAGATCAGACAAGAGGTTATGATATGAGTTTATTGTTATGTAGACAGGAACATGTCACCCATCCTTACTATGCCGAGGAACTGGGACTGCGCCTCTCCTCCACTCAGGAGCTGGCCTATGTGATTTACCATTATCCACTGCTTGTGCTCGATGGTTTTGTCAGGGAATCCCTGCTTGATTTCATGCGGGAGGAACTCGGACAGGGCTTTCTCGCGCTCAAGATTGACCAGTGGATGAAGAGTGGGGAGAATCCGGATGAGATTCTGCCGATGATTCTTCAGGAGAGCGATTATTACACGGCACAGGAAGTCGCGCATTACCGTCAGCAGATGACGGATTTGCGCGGAAAACATCCGGCAGAATACCGCAGAATGAAGGCAGATGAGCTGTTTTCGATGCGCCAGTACGGGCGTGCGGTCAAGATTTATCAGGAACTTTTGGAACTCCCGGCGGACGAGGTTGTCAATGAATCCTTCCGTTCACGTGTCGGAAATAACATTGGCTCCTGCTATGCGAGAATGTTTCGCTATGACAAGGCATTTGAGGCGTATAAGCGCGCATATTCAGCTGATGGCAATCCGGAGATTTTGCGCAAGATTTACTATCTGACAAGGCTCGACCCGGATTTGAGACTCGGTGAGAGATTTAAGGCTTTGGCGACGCCGGAGCTGAAAAATGGCTGGGAGCGGGAGATGGAGAGCGCAAGAAAACGTGCAGAGAATTCGGTTCAGGTCAGACAGCTCGACACGCTCTTTGCACAGGAGCAGGCGCAGAGAGAGAAGGGCGAAATGAAGTTAATCAAGCGCTGGAAGCAGGAGTACCGCACAATGGCGTAATGCGTGATTGCAATTCGTTGCTGTTCGCGCGTTGTATCAACATCGATTTCCCTTGTGTTTTAGGCAGACCTGTGATAAAATATCTTTGTTTTATGGGAAAATACAAGAATCCCGCAAGAGAGATTCTTTATTAGTTTGGGAATTAGGAGGTGTTTTTGGATGCTGAAGACAATTTTGTGCGTAATTTTCGTTCTTATATGCCTGTTTCTGACCGTAGTCGTTCTGATGCAGGAGGGAAAGAGCCAGGGTCTTGGAGCAATCGGTGGTATGGCAGATACCTACTGGGGCCGTAACAAGGGCCGTTCTATGGAAGGAAACCTGGAGAAAGCGACAACAGCTGCCGCAGTTCTGTTTATGCTATTATCCCTTGTCCTGAATATTTTATAAGAAATGAAGATTATTGTATATGCTAGGAATTTTCTGAACTGAAAATTCCGTATGATACAATGTTGGAAGCAGATTTTGCCGATTTGGAATGCGAAGCATCGGCAAAATCCGTTACAGTTTGTGCAACGCAGGAACTGTGACAGGTGAAGCACTCTTGTGGAAACAAGGGTGCTTTTTTCAAATAACGTTTTTCAAAAATTTTTGGAGAAAGGAAATAAACTGGAATTTATGACAGAAGAATTATTGAATCAGAGAAAAGAGACGATGCTGGCACTGTTAAATGATCCGACGTATGTGCCCATGAAGCTCAAGGAACTTGCGATGCTTCTGAATCTTTCGAGGGATCAGAGAGACGAACTGCGCGAGGTCATGGAATCGCTTGAGCAGGACGGAAAGGTCATTTTGACAAAGCGCGGAAAATATAAGATTCCGTCAGCAGAATTCCTTACTGGTACGTTTTCCGGAACCGCGAAAGGCTTCGGTTTTGTCACAGTTGAGGGTCGCCCGGATGATATTTACATCCCGTATGACAAGGTAAAAGACGCGATGCATGGCGACCGGGTTCAGATTGTTGCAGAGCCGGCGCGCGGAGGACGCAGGGCCGAGGGGACGGTTGTGAAGGTGCTTGAGCGCGCAAATCAGACACTTGTGGGATATTATCAGAAGAGCAAGAATTTTGGATTTGTGATTCCGGATAACCAGAAGATCGGGGAGGATGTCTTTATCCCGCAGGGAAAGGATATGGGAGCAGTGACCGGTCACAAGGTCATTGTCAAGCTCACTGATTACGGCGGAGAGAGAAAGAAGCCGGAGGGAGAGATCGTTGAGATTATCGGTCATGTAAATGATCCGGGCACTGACATTCTCTCAATCGTCAAGGCATACGGAATTCCGGATGAGTACCCGCAGGAAGTTATGGAGCAGATTGAGCACATCCCGGATGAGGTGCAGGAGGCGGAGAAAGTCGGAAGAAAAGACATCCGAGACTGGCAGACTGTCACGATCGACGGCGAGGACGCAAAAGATCTCGATGACGCGATCACGATCAGCAGAGAGGACTTCGGATATCGTCTTGGTGTTCACATTGCGGATGTCAGCCACTATGTCAGAGAGGGAAGCCCGCTTGACCGTGAGGCATTGAAGCGCGGAACGAGTGTCTACCTCGTGGATCGTGTTGTGCCGATGCTTCCGCACAAGCTCTCCAATGGAATCTGCTCGCTGAATCAGGGAGTCGATCGTCTTGCGCTGAGTTGTATCATGGATATTGATCCGCACGGAAAAGTACTCAGCCATGAGGTTGCAGAGACGCTGATCCGTGTCGACAGACGAATGACTTACACCGCAGTCAATGCGATTATCACCGACCGCGATCCGGCTGTGATGGCGGAGTACGACGGTTTTGTGGAGATGTTTGACTGCATGAAGGAGCTCGCGGACATTCTGCGCGACAAGCGTTCCCAGCGCGGATCGATCGATTTTGATTTCCCGGAGACGAAGATTCTGCTCGATGAAAAAGGACACCCGACGGAGATCAAACCGTATGAGCGCAATTCTGCAACAAAGATTATTGAGGATTTCATGTTGATGGCGAATGAGACGATTGCGGAGGATTACTACTGGCAGGAAATTCCGTTTTTGTATCGTACCCATGACAATCCAGATCCGGAGAAGATGAAGCGACTTGGTATTTTCATCAACAATTTCGGTTATTCTCTGCATTTGCAGAACGGGGAGGTTCACCCGAAGGAGATCCAGAAACTTCTGACAAAAATCGAAGGAACCGAGGAGGAGGCTCTGATCAGCCGTTTGACACTGCGCTCGATGAAGCAGGCAAAGTATATGCCGATCTGCGGTGGTCATTTTGGACTTGCAGCGCGCTACTATACGCACTTTACGTCCCCGATTCGCCGTTACCCGGATCTCCAGATTCACCGGATTATCAAAGAGAATCTTCACGGAAATTTGACCGGCAAGCGGATCAGCCATTATGACAGCATTCTGACCGAGGTGTCGATCCAGTGTTCTCAGACGGAGCGCCGTGCGGATGAGGCGGAGCGCGAGGTCGTGAAGATGAAGAAGTGCGAGTATATGTCGAAGCGGGTCGGACAGATTTACGAGGGCGTGATTTCCGGTGTGACGAACTGGGGATTCTATGTGGAGCTTCCGAATACAGTCGAGGGACTTGTGCGCGTCAGCGATCTCTATGGGGATTACTATCTGTTCAGTGAGGAGAAGATGGAGCTTCGCGGAGAGCGGAGCGGACGGATCTATCGCCTTGGACAGAAGGTTAAGGTCACGGTATCTGGAACGGATAAACTGACGAGAACTGTGGATTTTCTGCCATATTTTGAGTAAACAGACAGAAGAGTAGACAAGAGATAGACAGAAATGTAGACAGAATAGTTTGGTTGAGATAGTGAGCGAGGAATAGTAAGCAGAGATTCGGAACGATTCCGAATATGGGTATGCGGAAATAAGTTGTATGGAAATGAGCATGGAAGAAAAATAAGCGAGGAGGAGTGAGAAAAAATGGGTAGCAAAGAGGCATTTAAACTGATTGCGAATAACAAAAAAGCATATCACGATTATTTTATCGATGAGAAATATGAGTGCGGAATCGAGCTGTTTGGCACGGAGGTCAAGTCGATTCGCATGGGAAAATGTAGCATTAAGGAGGCGTTTGTCCGCATCGACAACCACGGCGAGGTCTATGTCTACGGCATGCATGTCAATCCGTATGAGAAGGGAAATATTTTCAATAAAGACCCGCTCCGCGCGAGAAAACTTCTGATGCACCGCAAGGAAATCTTGAAACTCGAGTCCAAGATCAAGGAGAAGGGATATACGCTCGTCCCGCTCCAGGTTTACTTTAAGGGAAGTTTGGTAAAAGTCGAGATCGGTCTTGCGCGAGGAAAGAAACTCTATGACAAGCGCGATGATATGGCAAAGAAGGATATGCGCCGAGAGGTTGAGAGGGATTATAAGCAGAAGTTGCGCTAAGGAATTTTTGCAAACTCGTTCGCACTCCGGGTTCAGCCAACGGAAGAGCCACTGGCGCTTTGCATTTTTGTGGAGCGTATAACTCAGAAGGGGATTGTCTCCCCTACTGAGAAAATTTGCGATACCCATATATCATATAGAGGCGGGGACATTCACTTTGAGTTATGCGATCATGGCGGTTATATCTGACATAGAAGACAGATATGTCAAAAACGAAAAAGAGGCATTGATTTTGACGGATAATGGGGCTATAATAACTTTATCGTTCAGACAGAAAATAAAATTGGGCTGAATTAAAAAAGAAAAGGGTAGCGGTTCAGTAAGCTTGTAGACTGACTGAACCGCTATGAAAAAAGAATGTGTGTCTGCCGGGGAATGGTGCGGAGCGTGCTTTGGGTATCGTTTCGTATTTTCAGAGATTTTTCGGTAAGATGCGGATACCGAATGGAGGAAAGATTTATGGCTAAGAAGGATCTTGACTGGGGTAATATCGGTTTTGCATATCATGTTACCGACAAACGTTACGTAGCAAATTATAAGGATGGAAAGTGGGACGAGGGTGGTCTGACTTCCGATCCGAATGTCGTAATCAATGAGTGTGCAGGCATTCTTCAGTATTGCCAGGAGTGTTTTGAGGGTCTGAAGGCTTACACCACTGAGGATGGAAGCATTGTTACTTTCCGCCCGGACTTAAACGCAGAGCGTATGATGGATTCTGCAAGCCGTCTGGAGATGCCGGTATTCCCGAAGGAGCGTTTCCTTGAGGCACTTGATGAGGTTGTAAAGGCAAATGCAGATTGGGTTCCGCCGTATGGCAGTGGTGCGACTCTTTACGTTCGTCCATACATGTTCGCATCAGGCCCGGTTATTGGTGTAAAGCCGTCTAGCGAGTATCAGTTCCGTATTCTGGTAACTCCGGTTGGACCGTACTTCAAGGGCGGTGCAAAGCCGTTAACTCTGTGTGTAAGTGATTTCGACCGTGCTGCACCTTGCGGAACCGGTCATGTAAAGGCTGGTCTGAACTACGCAATGAGTCTGCATGCAAATGTAACTGCTCATGCAAACGGATTCGATGAGAACATGTTCCTTGATCCGGCAACCAGAACCTACGTTGAGGAGACCGGTGGTGCAAACTTCCTGTTTGTAACAAAGGATGGCGAGGTTGTCACCCCGAAGTCTAATTCCATTCTGCCGTCTATCACCAGACGTTCCCTGCTCTATGTAGCAGAGCACTACCTTGGTTTGAAGGCAACTGAGCGTCCGGTTAAGTTAGAGGAACTGAAGGACTTCGCAGAGTGTGGTCTGTGCGGTACCGCAGCAGTGATCTCTCCGGTTGGCAAGATCGTGAACCACGGCGAGGAGATCTGCTTCCCGAGTGGAATGGAGAAGATGGGACCGGTTATCCAGAAGCTGTATGACACCCTGACTGGTATCCAGATGGGTAGAATCGAAGCTCCGGAAGGCTGGATTCGCAAAATTCAGTAAGAATAATCAGAATTTAATTTGAGACGATGATGTGAGACAAATTTTGAGGAAAAACAATTTCACAAAAAGTTTCAGAGAGAAGAGCAGGCAGAGATCCGAGATGGGTTTCTGCCTGCTTTTTTGTTTTATAGGAAATTGTTCTTTTTGTTTTTGGTTGTCGACTTCGAGGAAAAGTTATTTCCGGAAAAAATGAAAATCACAGCAATCTCCACCATAGCCTAAGGTTTTTGTCCGCGAAAATCCCAGCTTTTTCAAATTGCCGTAGGTCACGTTGTCGACATCACAGAACAGATGGCACAGGTTTGCACAGCTGTTTTCGACGCAGGCCGTGTGCCAGAGGCATTTTGTGATCGTAAAATCAAAGAAATCTCTGCCGTGATTCAATTTGCTTTCATGCAGATCACTTTTTCGCATAATTTTCAGGGCAATCGTGCTGTAAAGCCAGTAAAATCCGGGGATGAGTTCCATTTTTATCATGGTGGAATGTTTTTGTCTCGCGACAATCTCAAGCATATAAGTTCGCATATAGCTGTATATATGCTCCTCTGAGAGGTCTTCTTTTGCGAGAACCTGATACAGTGCAATGCGGGGAAGGATGGTTTGCGTGAGAGTTTTCATCTGATTTTTTGACTTGTTTTTTGTGTCGTTTATCAGCTTGTCCAGCGCCTGCGTCTGCTTTTTAAATAATGCCTTGCCTGCATGTTCTCCAAATTCTTCAACTAAAAATAGACGTATTTGTTTTTGCTGTTTTATCTGTCTTACTTTCATTGAAATGCCACCTTTTTGAAAAGTCCGAATGCTCAGTCATTTCTTTAATTTTTTGTGTGTAGTTATAGCATTTGTTTTTTTATCCTACCGAAATTTCACAACATCCGCAAATGCTTTTCTCGGTCTCGGATTCAGTGAATCATTTGGATAAGAATGAGCGAGGATTCACGTTTAAATTTTGGCTTGCAGAGTCAATTAGTAAATCTGATGCTCCATCTTTGCGTAATCCTTAAATAACTCTTTGCAGGCATCGCGCTCAAGTTCCTCGCCGTAGTTTCCGTCTTTATCGTCGTTCCATTTCTCATAGAAGACTTCATCGCGGAAACCGATTTGGTCGGTGTCGTTGATTGTGCATCCGTAGTAAACTTTGTCGATGTTTGCCCAGAGGATTGCGCCTTTGCACATCGGACATGGGGCAGCGGTTGTGTAGAGAACAGCTCCTGACAGATCGTGGGAGCCAAGATTGCGGGATGCATCCCGAATTGCTTCCATTTCGCCGTGGCAGGTGGCGTCGTGGTTGAGGAGAACGCGGTTGTGACCTCTGCCTATGATTTTTCCGTCTTTTGCGATCACACATCCAAACGGACCGCCGTGTCTCTTCTGAATTCCTTCGTATGCTTCCTCAATTGCAAGTTTCATAAATTCGTTATGGTTCATAAAAGTTTCCTCCTGTATATATAAAATTTTCGTTATTAGCTCAGTTTCTAAGTTTTTGTTGACGCTTGGAGAAGTTTGGTGCGTGATTTGAGTTAATTTACTGATGGTTTCTCAAAAAAATAACGATACTGTACCTTGTGTTACTCACATACAGTATCGTTATTTCATAAAATCATTCTGTCCAAGATAAATGGACCTGAGGGGAATCGAACCCCTGTCCGAAAATCAATTCCCTGTTCTTCTACTATCATAGCCGGTTATTTGACATTCCCTCCGCCACACGAAAACAGGCACCCTTGTGGCTTCAGTAGCTTCATGATACGCCCATACACGCAAAGCTTAATGTATGTCGTTTCTCACATAGTCGATGCCAGATTCTTAATGTGTGAGTGCACTAAGGCTGACAGCAGCACTTAGGCTGCGTATGCTAAATTATCTTCAGCGTTTAATTTTAATTTTGCCATTTAACGCATCGCATGCGGATAGCTTCACCAGCTGCATGATCCCCGTCGAAACCAGTACAAGCCCTGACTGGTCCGCAGTATCTCAGCGGTAGATTTATTCTATCACTGAAGATTCAGATTGTCAAGGATAGAGATTTTGCGGGAAAATTTGTAATGACTCTTCGGGTTACTGTACACGGGTAGGCATTTTCTGAACTGAAAATGCCGTATGATACAGTGGTGGTAGCAGATTTTGCCGATTTGGAATGCGAAGCATCGGCAAAATCCGTTGCTGTTTGCGCAATGCGTGAACAGTAACCTCTTCGGGTAATGCATGAACGGTAAATTTGTATGATTTTGATGATCTTCCTCTTGTATAAATCTGGAAAATCGATTATAATAAAAACAGAACAAACGTTCGTGGAGATAGATAACGATAAAATAGAGTTTATAGGGAAAAGTGAGAAGAACGAGCGATGAAAATTCTTTTGACGGCGATCAATGCCAAATACATTCATTCTAATCTTGGAATTTACAGTTTGAAAGCATACGGGGAGAAGATTCTTAGGGAACAGTTTGGTGACTCAAATCGTGAGGAGCTTTCAGATCGAATGGTACAGATTGAGCTGGCGGAATACACGATCAACCAGCCGATCGGGCAGATTTTGCAGGATCTTTACCGAAGAAAGCCAGACATTATCGGATTTTCCTGCTATATCTGGAATATTGCCTATGTGAGAGAACTTTTGGCGGATGTGAAGAAGGTTCTCCCGGATGTGCAGATCTGGATGGGTGGTCCGGAGGTTTCCTATGATGTGAGCAAGACACTACAAGAGAATCCAGTGGTGGATCTCGTGATGAAAGGAGAGGGGGAAGAGACGTTTGCACAGTTGCTCGAAAACTGTGTGAGAGCGGGCGGAGATCCTAAAAACTGGAAGGAGATTGTCGGTTTGGCATACCGGAGTCCGGACGGTACAGGCGTGATAGAGACGGGAATCCGCCCTTATATGGATATGAGCCAGATTCCGTTTCCCTATGAGTGTGTGGACACAAAAGAGTTGGAGCATCGCATCATTTATTATGAGAGCAGTCGCGGTTGCCCGTTTTCCTGTGCATACTGTTTGTCTTCGATTGACAAGAGAGTGCGGTTTCGCGGACTTGATCTTGTGAAGAAGGAGCTGGCGTGGTTTCTTGAGGCAAAGGTTCCACAGGTCAAGTTTGTGGATCGAACGTTCAACTGTCGGAAAGATCATGCGATGGAGATCTGGCGGTTTATCCGGGATCAGGACAATGGGATCACGAACTTTCATTTTGAGATAGCAGCGGATCTTCTCGATGATGAGGAACTTGAGCTCTTGTCAACGATGCGCCCGGGACTTGTTCAGCTTGAGATCGGAGTTCAGTCGACAAACGAGAGAACGCTTGAGGCGATTCACAGAAAGACGGACATTGATCAGATTCGGGAGATGACGGCGAGAATCAACAGCTGGGGACGGATTCACCAGCACCTTGATCTGATTGCGGGATTGCCGTGGGAGAATTTGGAAAGTTTCCGTCATTCATTTGATGATGTCTACCGGATGGAGCCAGAACAGCTTCAGCTTGGATTCCTGAAGGTGCTGAAGGGTTCCTGTATGGAGAAGATGACGCAGGAGTGTGGTCTTCAGTATGCCTCCGCTCCGCCGTATGAGGTTCTGTCAACACGCTGGCTTCCGTATAGAGACGTGCTTGTGTTAAAGCAGATTGAGGAGATGGTCGAAGTCTACTACAACAGTCGCCAGTTCTGTTTGACACTCGGAGAACTCGAGAAAGCGTATGATTCACCGTATGAGATGTTTGAAGTGCTCGCAGATTATTATGAGAAGAATCATTTGTTTGAGGTAAACCACAGCCGAATGGCGCGCTATGAGATTTTGTGGGAATTGTTGACAGAGCTGTTTCCGAAGAAGCGGGAGGTATTTCGGGATCTCCTGATGTGTGATCTTTATCTGAGAGAGAACATCAAGAGTCGTCCATCGTTTGCTCCCGACCCTGGAGAGTGGAAGGAGGAGACGAGAAGATTTTTCCGAAAGGAAGAGCAAAGTCCGCATTATTTGAAGCATTATGAGGGATATGATTCGAGACAGATGGCAAGAATGGCACATTTGGAGCGTTTGAGCAATGGAACTTATCGATTGTTTGATTATAAAAGAAGAGATCCTTTGAGCAGAAATGCAGGAATGATCGAGATTTCACAGATTTCAAACGAGGAACTCACCGCATTATAGCATACAGGAAGTAGAAATTCCCAGGAGAAGAGACAGATAACTTTCTGTATGTGACATCTCTTCTTATGGAAAGAAAAGGAGGATATGCGATGAAGAGAGAGCACAGTGGCGAAATAGGCAGGAGAATGTATCCGGTTATGCAGAGATTTCGGGAGCGGGCAAGGGCAGAGTTTGTTCTGTTACAGCCGAAACTCAGAGAGGAGATGGAGGAGGCTGCCAAGGCGAGCGATCACTATGCGCAACTGAGATTGGAGCTTGACCAGAGACATTGCATCGATGAGATGATTGAGAAGATCACGTCAGCATATGAGTGCGAATTGAACTGGACTTACATGGCGGGAATTCTGGACTGTCTGCGCTTTTTGGAGGAGACGGATGGCGGAGATTTTATTTGAGCGAAAATGCCTGAAGATATCCGTTTCGTATGCATTTTTATGCAAGAAATACCGGTATCCCGCTTGTGAAAGCGACAGAGAAGTGGTAAAATAAAGACATCTTACAGGATACGGTAAGAGAGAAAATAGAGCGTTCGCAAATCGGATTTTTCAGGTTTGATCCGTTTGTAGAATGCTCAGGGGGAAATGTATTTTTATACAACGTTGAAGAAAGAGAAAATTTTTGCGGAAATTTTCTCTTTCGGATACGAAGAAATCTCAAACTTAAATTGTTTTTTGAAAAAACGTTTACAATCAGATTTCAGATCCGCTCATTTTGGGTTTGACATTTCTAGTTTGATACTGTGTGAGACTCCGCGAGATAAGGAGACTCTGTGATGGAATCAAAATAGTGGAGCAGAAGCTGATAAAATACCTGTTCTGCCTCGCTGGGGTTCCAGTTCTTGCGGTTGAAGAGTGCATTGAGCCGGAAAAGCGGCGGATTGAACGAATAGTAGGTGATCCGGTCGCGGTCGACTGCACAGGATTCTGCGATAAAGGCGACCCCATTCCCGTGAGCGATCATATTGCGGGTTGCGGCGATGTTGTTCGTCTCGCAGAAGGCGTGAGGCGTGAAGTTCGCTTCGCTCAGGATCTGATCTGCGACGATTCGCAGGGAAGAACCACGTTTGGAATTCAAAAAGTTCTCGTTCGAGAATGCCCTTGCTAACTCTTGCGGAGTCAACGTATCGTTTGGATGTTCCTTCGCATAGGGATGAGAGGACGGAACTGCGAACAGAATCAGCTCTTTGCGGAGTACCTTTGCCTGATCGGCAAACGGTGCGAGATTCGGAACGGCGACGATTCCAAGATCAAGAGATTCCTCCATGATCATCTTTTTGAGCGCAGGAAGTCCGAGCTCTGAGATCTCGATTGACACGTCTGGATATGTTTTCTTATAGTCTGGAATCAGTTCTGATAACATACGCATTCCAAAGTTGGAAGTCACTCCAATTCGGATATTTCCGCGGTGATTCAGCGCGGCGATATTATGGTAAAGCTCTTTCTGAATAGCTACAACCTTTTTTGCAGAATCGATGTAAAGCTCCCCTGCTGGTGTGGGAACGAGCTCTGTCTTCGTCCGGTAAAAAAGAGGAGTACCAAGTTCCTGCTCCAGTCTGGAAAGATACTGGCTGAGAGAGGATTGAGAGACGAACAATTCTTCAGCAGCAATCGTCATATTCTTGTGTTTGGCAATCGCCAGAATGTAATTCAAATATTTCACATCCATATCCGTATTATACCTACCTTTTTTATTTTTGACACGTAAGAAGTGTTACCGTGTACCTTGGCTGGACTTAAAAGTATCTGAAATGTTGATTTGTATTTTCCCTCTAACTGTTTGCTTGTAGGCTTGCAAACACGCGCTCTCGCACTCGCCTGTCTGCTGATACAGGTGGTTTGCTTGCTGATAGTTATTAGATCACGATTCGTACTTCGGTACTTGACGCTACTTCGCAGCTATCGTGATCGCCACTCGGGATGAACAAGTAAACTGGTTCCCCCTCGTTAACACTCATTATATCATGTTTAAATCTCAATTCCAATCGATTTGTATCCATTTCAACAAAACTCTCATATATCCAGTGAAAACAAAAAGGTCTATTGTGAAATTAGCTTTGCTTATTCTGTGAATAAAGAATAAATATTGGCAATCTTTCTGTGAATTTGATATAAATAATTCATAAACAAAGAGAGAGATCATGAAGACATTAACAAAGGAGGAGTCGAGTGATGGCACTGAGAAAGGAGGAACAGAGATGTTTTTCAAAAAGTATGGAGACATTGTAGTCGGTATCTTTTTCATGGCACTGTCCGCAGTCATGATGGTGATGGCGCAGATGCTCCCGAAGTCAAAGGTTATGGAGGTTGGACCGGAATTTATGCCGATGGTAATCGGAGTAATCACCTTTGCACTTGCAGCAGCGCTCACGTTCTTAAGCATCAAGAACTTTAAGATGCATAACGCGGAGATCAAGGCAGATGACATAGAGGACTGCGATTACAAGCGTGTGCTTGAGAGCGTGATTCTGATGCTGGTCTATGTGTTTGTGATGAAGCCGGTTGGTTTCATTCTTTCCACCCTGGTATTCCTGTTTTGCCAGATGATGGTTCTTTCCCCGGACGACGAGAGAGGAAAGAAGCAGGCAATTCTACTTGCAGTGATCGATGTGGTGTTTACCCTTGTGGTATTCTTCCTGTTCCGTTATGGATTTAAGATCGTTCTGCCGGCAGGAATTTTCTCAATTAATTTGTAGGAGGCGAAAGAGATGCAGGCATTAGGACTTTTGGGAAATGCGTTTGTGAGTATTATGCACCCGGCATCCATTCTGTTGATGATCGCCGGCGTAGCAATCGGTATTGTATTTGGTTCGATTCCGGGACTGTCCGCTTCGATGGCAGTGGCACTGATGTTGCCGTTGACCTTCTCGATGACACCGTCCCTCGGTATGAACACTCTGGTAGCTGTGTACATCGGAGGTATCTCCGGTGGACTGATTTCCGCAATTCTGCTGAACATGCCTGGTACGGCATCTTCCATCGCAACAACATTTGATGGATATCCGATGGCGAAAAAGGGTGAGGCAATGAAGGCTTTGGGACTTGGAATTGTGTTCTCTGCACTGGGTTCCATTTTCTCCTTCCTGGTACTTACCTTCTGTGCACCGCTTCTGGCAGATGTGGCACTGAAATTTACTCCGGCTGAGAACTTTGGTATCTGCTTCTTCGCTCTGACGATGGTAGCAATCCTTTCTTCCGGAAACATGATTCGCGGTCTTTTAGCTGGTATGCTCGGTCTGATGTTTACCCTGATCGGTATGGCTCCGATCGATGGAACCGCACGTTTCACCTTTGGAAACCCAAACCTGATGGCAGGTTTTGATACCCTTCCTACTCTGATCGGTATCTTTGCAATCTCCGATATCCTGATCACCGCTGAGGCAATGGGTAACGGAAAACTTGAGACGATCCCGATCAACAAGGTAAAGGGATTTGGATTCAGCATGAAAGAGTTTGTTTATCACCTTCCGAACTTCCTTCGTTCTGCACTGATCGGAACCGGAATCGGTATCCTTCCTGGAATCGGTGGTTCTACTTCCGGAATGCTCTCCTATGTAACTGCTAAGAACATGTCCAAGCATCCGGAAGAGTTCGGAAAAGGATGCCCGGATGGTATCGTAGCAACTGAGTCTGCAAACAACGCAACAATCGGTGGAGCCATGATCCCGCTTCTGGTACTTGGTATCCCGGGTGATGGCGTAACCGCAATGATGCTTGGTGGTTTCCTGATTCACGGTCTGTCCGCAGGTCCTCTGCTGTTCGTAAAGAACGGTGATGTCGTATACGGAATCTTCGCTGCATGTATCATTTGTACACTGATCATGCTGGTTGTAGAGTGGACCTGTATCAAGGGCTTCGTACAGGTACTGAAAGTTCCGAAGCACATCCTGCTTCCGCTGATTCTGGTTCTGTGCTGTGTAGGTGCTTATGCAACGAATAACCGTATCTTCGATGTACAGTCGATCCTGATCTTCGGTGTGGTTGGATACCTCTTCCACAAGTTCAAACTGCCGACGACTCCGTTCGTTCTGTGCTTCCTGATCGGTAGCATGCTTGAGACTTACCTGCGCCGTGGTATCATGCAGTACAAGTCCTTTGGAGCATTCTTCACAAGACCGATTTTTGATGCATTCTTCTTTGTAGCAGTAGGAGTTCTGGTTTGGTCTGTATTTAAGGAGCTGAAGGCCTTCTACGCAAAGAAAAAAGCATTGGGCTAAAAAAATAGGTGATTAGGTAAAAAGTAAAAACGGGTTAAGAAACTTAGAGCAGCAATACAAAACTATATAAAAAATAAAGGGAAAAGGAGATACAACTATGAAAAAGAGATTTTTGGCAACGGTACTGGCAGGAGCAATGGTAATGGGTTTAGCAGGATGTAGCGGCGGAGCTGACAGCACGACTGCAACGACAGCAGAACAGAAGGCTGATACTGCAACCGAGACCAAGACTGAAGGTGGCGAGAGCAAGGCAGATGCATCCACCGCTACAAGCGATTGGAAGCCGGCTTCTACCGTATCCATCGTTGTACCGGCAGGTGCAGGTGGTAACACTGACCTTTCCGCTCGTGTATTTGCTCAGTACGCAAAAGAGCTGACCGGTGTTGATTTCATCGTTGTAAACGCAAACGGTGCAGCAGGTTCCGTAGCAGCAAACCAGGTGCTTTCCGCAGAGCCGGATGGCACGACCTTCCTGTATGGTCATAACCTTGTAAACGTTGCAAACATCGCAGGTGTAACGGATTACAACTACACCGCATTTAAGCTGGGACCGACCTTCGCAAAGGACCCGGCACAGCAGTTGTATGTAAACTCTGAGAAGTACAAGAATCTGGACGAGTTCATTGAGGCAGCAAAGGCAGCACCGGGACAGATGAAGGCTTGTACCGAGGTTGGTGCATACACCTACTATGAGTTACTTGCATTTGAGAAAGAGGCAGGTATCGATCTGGATCTGGTAGATGTAGGTTCTAACTCCGATAAGATCGCTGCAATGCTTTCCGGTCAGGTAGACCTGATGCCGGGTGCATACATCAACTGTAAGGATTATCTGACCGCTGGACAGTTCACCTGCATCGGTGCTCCGACCGAAGAGCGTTATGACCTGATCAAGGACATTCCAACTCTGAAAGAGCAGGGTATCGATCTGGTATATCCGGACTGTGACTTCTCCTTCTACTTCCCGAAGGATACCTCCGATGAGATCATCACCTGGTATGAGAACCTCGTTCAGCAGATCCTTGACGATCCGAAGGCACAGGAAGCAGTTGCAAACGTAGATATGATGCCGTACTACTTAAACGCAGCAGATTCTGAAAAGAACGATGAAGAGATCTTCAACACGATCCAGGAAATCGCTAAGAGCGTAGAGCAGTAAGCAGATTTAGAGAGTGATGGGACAAATGCTTTGTCTATCGTAAGATTGCTTGAGAATCAACTGAAAATTTGATGATGAAATCCCAAAAAGAACCCCGCAGGTGGAAATTCCGCTTGCGGGGGCTTTTTGTTGTGATAGAAAAATGAGTTTTATACCTTGAGCCTGATTCTGCTTTTTTCTTCAAACAGACGACAAATTGCGTTGGCGACGTTTTTAATTTCGCTTTTTTCTACAAACTGGGGGCTCTCAATCAATCGATAAAAAAATGTGATCTCCGGGGAGACTGTGAGAATGTAGCAGTGGGCACGGATATCTTCGGTAATCATCGATCCCGGCAGAAAGGCGATTCCTTTGCCGTCCTCTAAGAATTCTTTTGCCTTGAGAGAGTGATCAACCTCATAGATGCGGTTTAGAATCAGATGATTTTTTGCGAGAACCTGATCCTGACATTCTCGCATATAGCTTCCCCTTTTTAACAGAATAAATGGGATGGAGGCACAGTCGGAAAGCGTTGGGATATGATTTAGTTTTGTGCGAAGGTATGCCATAGGGACAACAGGGAAAAGGCGGTCTTTTCCGAGCGTGATCTCATGACCGCTTGTCGGCATGGAGGCAGGGATTGTCACGAGGGCAAAATCTGCGAGACGGTTGTCTGTGTAGGCGACACCGGTTCGGGAATCGGTTGTGATCCACTCAAAGGTTTCATCAGGGAAGAGACGAGACAATTCAGGTTTTAACACATCCTTGACAAAGCGGGATAGAACGGGGATTGCTGCAATGCGGATAGATGCGGTTGTCTCAGCGAGATGATGAATCTGTGCGAGTGTCTGGGAGCGGATCTGGAGAATTCGTCTCGCACCGTTGAGATAGATCTGACCGGCGGGAGTGGGAATCATTTTTCGGTCTTTGCGCTCAAAAATCGGATAGCCGAACTGTTTTTCCTCGTTTTTGAGACACTGGCTGATTGCGGATGGAGAGACGAAAAAGTGCTCGGCGGTCTGCGTCACCGTGCCTGTCTTTTCAAGTGTGAGCATGTACTCAAAATTTGTTGTATTCATAGGTGTTGATGCGTTCCTTTCGCTGTTCGAGATAGTAGTCGGCATACTGATGCATGTAGTACGGGGACCCCCAGCTGTTCATGACAAGGTGAATCAGGTATTCTTCTGCCTCGGACAGCTGGTATCCGCGCCGAATCCCGATGCCCTGATAGACGATGATCCGCGGGGAGAGGGAGTAGACGGAGACATCGTCGTCCGGGTTGTAGTAGGAGTCTGGCACGAGGGCAGTTCCGACTCCGTTTAAGACCATCTCGTAGAGCAGAGGGATGATGCCGGTACGAAAAATGATATTTGAGGTCAGACCGGCATTTCGGTAAAGCTCGTCGACGAGGTTGGAGTACGAGGTGTAGCTCTCGTTTGCCAGAATCGGGGTATCTTTTAATACGCTCAGATCTTCGAGAACGGGGATCGGTTGGTTAGGCGCAAGTGTCTTATAGTCGTAGAAAAGCGGATGACCTTTTGGAACCATCAGAAGAAGCTCCTCATCCATGAATTTCAGGTATTCAAGGTTTGGAACGCTTGTCTCCGTCGCTCCAAGCAGAGACATCGTGATCGAACCGTCTGCGAGCATTTCTTTTAAGCGCTGATTCAAGTCTGCGACAAAAAATAGATCAATCTCCGGATAGCGCTTGCGAAAATCCTGAAAAATCTTTGCAAACGCCTGTGCTCCGCGGATCGCACTTCCGCCAAGTGTGATCGAGGTTCGGGAAGGGTGGGAGAGAGCTTTGGCCTGACGACGGATTTCAGAGGCGGTGTTCAGACATTCCTGACAGCCGTGCAGGTAGATTTGTCCGGCTTCCGTCAGAAGCAGGTGCTTGCTGGAACGCAGAAAGAGCGGAGTTTTAAGCTGTGCCTCGAGAGAGGCGAGCCATTTGGAGAGCGCAGGCTGGGAGATGCCGAGCATTTTTGATGCCTTTGTCATCGAACCGGAGAGGGCGAGGGCATTCATATATTGCTGATCTTTCAGATACATGGAACAAGAAAACCTCCTGTAAAAAATCTTATGGATTATCAATAACTTTTACTTAAAAATATCATGAATTTTATGTGTTTGTCAATTCCTGTCGAATAGAGTATACTGGTATCATACAAGGAAAAAGATGAAAAGTACATGATTTCCTTGACAGCGCTGACAAGAATCAAAACTGAAAATCAATCCTGAGTGTATGCAAACAAAGACAGAAAATGGCAAACTAGTGATAAGTTTTGCTTAAATATGGAGGGATGAACATGTTGCACATGTATATTGTTTTAGGACTTTTGATCTTTATGATCGCGATGTTCTTTACAGGAAAAGTGCCTTATGGTGTGACAACGATGACCTGTTGTGTGGTTCTTGCGCTCACTGGCGTGATGGATATTTCGGGAGCATTTTCCGGACTGGCAAATAAGACAACAATTTTGATTGCAAGTATGCTGACCGTTGCATTTGCATTTGGAAAGACGAGTCTGATCAACAAGATCCGGGCGCAGATGGATCGGATCAAGGAAAAGAGCGGACTGGCATTTATTGTCTTTCTGTTTCTCGTGACGATTGTTCTTGCACAGCTGATGGGAAGAACCGCGATTGTCTCGATCATTGCCCTGTTCCTGGTTTCTCTTGATGACAAAGATGAGATCTGTGGATCTCGAATGGTCTTTGCAGCATTTTCTGTTCTGGCAGCGTGGAGCTTGAAGATCCCGATGGGTCTTGGTGCGACTGCATCCGCAACTGCCAATGCGTATTATGAGGGAATTATCAACAATCCGGATCTGATGCTGAAGACAGGAGATATGTTTAAGGTATCCGCAATTCCGGCAATTGCACTGACGGTATATGCACTGTTTGCGTGGAAATTGATTCCGAAGAATTCGATCAATACGACGAACGTGAAAGAAGTGAAGGCGACCGCAGAGATCTCAAAGAAGGATGAGACCATCATCAATGTCGTGTTCATCGCTGTTCTTCTTGGATTTATCTTTGGATCAAAAATTGGAAGCCTGATGTATGTGATTCCGGCAGCCGGTGTTCTCGTCCTGATTTACACGAAGGCATTGAGCACGAAGGAAGCAGTGAATTCTCTGACAAGTGATATGGTATGGATGATCGCCGGTGTTCTCGTAATGTCAGACGCGATCGGCAAATCCGGCGTCGGAGATCTGATCGGAAATGGTCTTCTGAACATTCTTGGTGACCACCCGTCAGGGATGGTTGTGCTGTTTGTCTTTGCAGTTGCAACGATTGTGATGACAACTTTTATGTCAAATACAGGAACCGCAGCGGTTCTGACTCCGATTGCAGCCTCCCTCTCCCTCGTGAGTGGAATGGACCCGAGAGGAATTGTGCTGATTATCAACATTGCATCGATCATGGCAATCGCATTCCCGAGCGGATCTGCTGAGTGTGCACTTGCATTTGCAATCGGTCAGCATGCACCGGCAAAGCTTTTGAAGTATACGATTCCGTATCTGCTGATTGCAGTGGTGACGCTTGTGCTTTCTGCAAACTTCTTCTATCCGGTATATCCGGGCTGATCAGATGGAAATCATACGAGCGATTTGATAAATCATGTGGATGATGCGAACAAAAGATATGTAGAAAAAGAGGAGAGTAGGGACCATGAAATCTTATTTACAGGAACCGGAAGCGCAGAGACTTCCGGATGCGACAGAAGCAACCATCAATCGAAGCCATTATTATCGTCAATTTCTTCATGGCTATTATCAGTTTGACTGTGTAGTGGAAAAAGATGTGACCCGCTCCACAAAGTTTTATATCCCGGAAGGTTCAATTTATAATCAGCCGACAATCTTTCTCGGTGTTCCGGGCGGAAAAAATTCGTGGGATTTCCTGGTTGAGAGCGGATGGAAAGCCCTCGCGGATGAGTATGGACTCTATCTTGTTCTGATGGAGGCATCCGATGAGACAGGATGGAAGGGCGATCAGGCAGATGAGGCGTACTTAAATGCGCTGAATAACGATATTTCTCTGCGCCCGATGTTCTGCTCGTTTCAGCCGAATTTCTATGTAGTCGCATATGGGGATAGCGCCGATGTTGTTGCACGCCAGAGTAGAAAGTCTCCGAGAGCTTATGCAGCGGTCGCACTGATCGGAACCTCCGGAATGACCGAAGAGGAAGAAACAATGCTTAGTGAGACAGAGAGCCGTGTGCCGGGAGTGACATTCTCAGCGGTCCAGACACCGGTATGGATCGTGCCGGCAAGAACAAAGGATTCTCAGACCGATCAGGAAAAAGAAGCCGTAGAGCAAGCTGTGGAGCGTGAGACTTCTTACTACCGCAGAGCAAACCACAGTGAGGAGAATGGATCTGTGTTGGGAACAAAGACGGTGTGGTTGCCAAAAGAGGGCGGAGATGACGATGAGTACTGGTGTGCAAACGTTGTGGAAGATCAGTGCGAGTGGGAATCTTGTGTAAATCGTGCTTACAGTGAGGCAATTCTCACGGAACTTTTTGATGGAATCTATCGCTATCCGGGCAATAACAATGGAGCACTCCGCAAAGCCGGAAACATCTATGAGAGAGGATTTCAGAATTTTTCAGCGGATGTCTGGGGAGGATATTATTCGGACAAGCGGGATACTTACCGCAGAGAGTGGTATGTCTATCTGCCGCAGAGCGCGCCGGAAAAAGAGATTCCGGTTGTCTTTGTTTTCCACGGTGCAGGTGGAGGTGGGGATGAGATCGCAGACCGTATCGGCTGGAGCACGGTCGCAGACCGTCATGGCTTTATGATTGTGATGATGTCCGCTTCTGAGCCGAATGAGGTTCGTGAGATCAGTGAGATTCGCACAAACAATATATTCCGTCCGATGTGGAATACAGGAAATCCTCAGCCGGAGCGCCCGGCAGACATGAAATTTCTCGATTATGTCTATGAGTGGCTGATTGAGAATTATCCGGTGGATCAGAGACGGATTTATGGAAGCGGTCAGTCTTCAGGCGGAATGATGAGCTGGGCATGTGCAGCGTACCGCCCGGATTACTTTACGGCAGTCGCTCCGTTCTCCGCAAGAGATATTGATATTGAGGCAGTTATGCGGGGCGAGCAGGAGAATCCTCCGATTGAGGGATCAGACATTGCGATCATGGCAAATCTTGGATGCTGTGACTCGGCATTTAAGGGCGGATTTTCCGGATCTGAAAGATTAGTGGATTACTGGTGCGACCGCTATCAGCTCACGAAGCACTGGGCGGATTACACTTACATGGATGAGGGCAAACATTGCAGTTACCAGAAGGGATTGCTCACTCACTATGTGTTTGAGACAGAGGGGGGTGTTCCGATGCTTCATCTGACAGAGACGGCGACGAAGGCACATGCGACCTGGCCGTCTGAATGTGAGGAAGTCTGGAGTGAATTCTTTACAAAATTCACAAAAGACCCGAAAACTAAAAAGTTGTCCTATCAGAAAAATGACTGATTTATAACCCCAGACTCTTATCTACCTGCCCGCGCACATAGTCGGTCGCAAGTGCGATGAAATACTTTTCTGGTTTTGTCAGGTAAGAACCCTTCAAAAACGAGATGCTTCTCATCCAGCGAAGTCTCGGCGGAACCGTAAAGTAGACGATCTCCTCGCTCGGGCGGACGTAGGACTGTGGGAAGAAAGCCGGAGCAATCTGGGATTTGACCATGCTGACGACGGTTGCCGTGCTGATGGATTCAAACAGAATCTTTGGGGAGAATCCGACATTAGAGAAACACAGATCGATCATATCGCGCATTCTGGTCTCTTTTCCGAGAAGGATAAACGAATTGTCCCGAAACAGAGAAAGGTCGATCACGGGCAGGATCTCCCAGCTCTTTTCACCGGCAAGGTGGGCGAGCGGGTGGGAGGACGGAACGCCGAGCACCATATATTCGGAATCCATGTTGATGTACTCGAGATCCGGGTGTATGCTCCGCTCATAGTAGGAATTGCAGGCAAAGTCCACAACCTTCTGAAGAATCAGACGCTCCATCTCCTTGATGCGGGCTTCATGGATCTTAAACGTGATATCCGGATATTTCTGATGAAAGACCGGATAGATCTTGGCGAACATCCGTGATCCCGCCTCCGGGGTGTAGGCGATCGATATTTCACCGCGCCCTTCCTCGGCAATGTCGTGAATCATTTTATAGGTCTCTTTTTTCATCGAGAGCATTTCTTTGGCAGTATTCAGATAAATTCTTCCTGCGTAAGTGGGAAGCATCGTCCGATTACGGCGCTCAAAGAGAGGAGTTCCAAGTTCCTTCTCAAGGCGCAGTAATTGCTGATTCAGTGCAGGTTGTGTGAGAAACAGCCGTTCCGCTGCCCGGGAAATGCTCTTTTCCTGTTCAATCGCAAGAATGTATTCCAACTGATGAAGATCCATATTCTTCTTATCCTTCTTTCTTTGTTTTCTTTTTGTTTCTTTGTTTCTTTTCTTTAAAATGCTCTTTTTTTCAAATCCTGACGATCGATATTTCGCAAATTTGTTAACGAATATATCTAATAAATAATTAGAAAAAATCTAATTACTAATAAGTTATATTTAGCGATTTAGATAATTATAATAAAAATAGATCAAAAAAACAACGTTGTTGAAAAAGAAAATAGTAAAAATAACAAGAGATCAAATAAGGATTTCGTTAAGAAAAAAGGAGAGTATTCACATGGGATTTCGATGCACACCGCCGACAAAAGATCCGGTAGCGACACTGGCCTATAAGCCATGGACGCTGGCGATCAAACCGTTTCAGGTGGCTCCACAGACATGGTATGTCGCAGGTCAGACTTGGGTGGGCTGTTACCTGATTGACACCGGAGACGGACTGATTTTGATTGATACGGCAATCATAGAGAGCCTTTATATGCTTGTAGATTCGATTTATCGTCTCGGCTATAAACCGGAAGACATCAAGATGATCCTGATCAGCCATGCACACTTTGACCACTGTGGTGGAGCACGGGCGATGAAGGAGCTGACCGGAGCACCACTCTACATGTCCAAGGAGGACTGGGAGTTTATGAAGGCATGTCCGGACGAGACAATCGCAATCGACAAAGACGATCATCCACAGCCGTTTGAGCCGGATGGTTTCTTCTCAGATGATGAGCCGATTTGCCTTGGAAATGTGGAGATCCGCACAATGCTGACTCCGGGTCATACCGTTGGTTGCACGAGCTTTTTCTGGACCGTGACAAATCCGGCAAACGGAGAAAAATATGTGGTCGGCATGCATGGCGGTGTCGGCGCCAATACGATGAACAACGAGTATTATGCGACGAGCCATTATCTGACCCCGGATCTGCGCGAGCGTTTCTTAAATGACGCAGAGAAAGTCCGCAACATCCATGTGGATATTGCACTTCCGAGCCATCCGAATCAGATCGAGATTGTAGATCGTGCAGGACAGTACACCGATGAGAGTCAGCCATTCCTCGATGACACGATCTGGGCACAGTTCGTTGATGAGAGAGTGCGCCAGGTTCGCGCGGTGATGGAAAAAGAAAACGAAAAATAAGTGGAAACAACAGTTACCGTTTGTGCAACGCATGAACGGTAACGACAGAAGAGACAAACTGGCATCAGGGATTTTTCAAAGGAGAAGCGTAATGGAAATGTATATTGTACTTGCGGTGACATTGTTTATGATGGTAATGTTCGTCTGGCATAAAGTACCGTTTGGTGTGACGACGATGACCTGCTGTATCGTACTTGCCGCAACGGGAGTGCTGAAACTTTCAGCAGCCTTTACTGGATTTGGAAACAAGATTGTGGTTCTGATTGCACCGATGCTTGCGCTGAGTGCGGCGCTCACAAAGACGAGCCTCGTCGCACGGATCGGCACAATGATGCAGAGCATGAAAGGAAAGAGCGGAATTGCCCTGATCCTGATGTTCTATATTGTTGGTATGGTTTTTGCACAGTTCATTCCGAGTACCGCAGTCATCAGTATCATGATCGTCTTTCTGATGACTATCGGAAACACTGGTGATGTGACTGCAAAGAGACTTCTGCTTCCTCTGCTCGGTGTTCTGTGTGCATGGAAGTTCCGTTTCCCGATCGGTCTTGGAGCATCCACGTTTGCACAGATCAACGGTTACTATGAGGGAATCATCTCTGATCCGTCCATGCAGTTGACGATGATGGATCCATTCTTCTTTGCAATTCCGTCGATGATCGTTCTGGCAGGTTACTGCATTTTTGGATGGAAGTTGATGCCGAAGGATGATGGAGATGTTGATAAGAGTGCTTTAAAAGAGTCCAAGAAGGCAAATGCCCTCACCCACGGACAGGAAGTTTATGTTTATGCAGTATTTGTAATTGTTATGCTTTTAATGATCTTGAACAAGTGGACCGGAAATCTTCTGTATCTGGCACCGGGCATGGGTGTTCTCGCTCTGCTTTACGGTGGAGTGATGAAGCCGGATGAGGCAGTTAAGGCAATGACCGTTGACATGATCTGGATGATCGCAGGCGTTCTGGTTGTCGCAGATGCTCTTGGTTCCTCAGGAGCAGGTGATCTGATCGGAAATGCAGTTCTTGCAATCCTTGGCGAAAATCCGAGCTCGATGATGGTAATGTTGGTCTTCTCCGCAGCAACGATTGTGATGACGACTTTCCTCTCCAACACGGCAACTCAGGCAGTTCTGATCCCGATTGCAGCTTCGATCTGTCTGGCAGGTGGTTGGGACCCGAGAGGCGTTGTGCTGATCATCGGTACCGCAAACATGTTTGCACTTGGATTCCCGTCTGGTTCCGGTGAGGCAGCAGTTGCATTTGCAGCGGGCGGATATAACCCGGTAAAGGTTCTGAAATTTACGGTTCCGTACATGCTTCTAGCAATTATCACCTGTGCGCTGACCGCCCAGTTCATGTACCCGCTGTACTAGAGAATCATGGTGTGCAAACAAACATATCATTTGTTTCTTTGTTCTTGAAATGGAATAAATAAAATGGAATAGAAAATAAACTCAGGCTGAGAAGATTTCGATGTTCCCACTTTATGACTTATGACGGGACAGTCAAAATCCTGCTCAGCCATTTGAACATAGGGACATAAAAAGACAGAAAATCAGAAAAAAAGCAAAAAAACAATCGGAGATGGATTGACAATTCGGTTATCGAATCCTAAACTTTAAAAATTGATAATTTAGATGATTAAGTAAAAAATAGTAGAAAAAGGAGAGAAAAATTATGTCGATGAAATCAGAGTATGAGGAGTATCTGGAACGTCGGGAAAAAATGAAAAAAAATCCGATGGCGCGTATCTGGATCAACCAGGAATCCCGCTATGTAAAGCCGTTTCAGATGTACGGAAATCTGTATTATGTGGGGGATAGCTGGGTGTGTGCACACATCGTGGATACCGGCGAGGGACTTCTTTTGTTTGATGCTGGAAACTGCGGAAATGGTGCAACCGCAATGCTGATTCAGGCGATCTGGGAGATGGGATTTAACCCGGCTGATGTGAAGTGGATGGTTCTCTCCCACGGACATGTGGATCACATCGGAGCGGTTAATTTCTTTAAGAGAATGTTTGGAACGAAAATTTATCTTGGCGCTCTGGATGCGAAGATGTTCCGTGAACATCCGGAACTTGCACTTGTGCAGGAGAGCACGGACTACATGGATGAGCTCTTTGGGCCGGATGTGGAGATCCATGAGGGAGACAAGATCAAATTTGGAAACACGGAAGTGGAATTCCGTGAGGCTCCGGGTCACACCGAGGGCGTGATTTCCTGCTTCTTTGAGGTGACAGACGGCAAGGAGACGAAGCGAGTCGGATATTATGGGGGATTTGGATTTAACACGCTTCAGAAATCGTTCCTGCTTGAGATTGGAGACACAAATTACTCGATGAGAGAGGCGTATCTGCGCTCAATCGAGAAAGTGATCAATGAGAAAGTCGATATCTTCATGCCGAATCACTGTGTCAATGTCGATCTCTTGAACAAGAGACAGTTTATGATTGATCATCCGTCTGAGCCGAATCCGTTCATTGATGAGAATGCGTGGAAGAATTATCTCCAGATGAAGTACGATGACTTGAAAAAGCTGATGGCAGATCCGGCGCAAAACTGATAGATGCGAATGGACGCCACACAGAAAAATAAAAAATCAAAGAGTCTGTAAGCGCAAAAAACCGCCTTTTTTCTGCAAAAATGGCGGTTTTTTGTGAACTTGTTTCCGAATTTGTATAGGCTTTTTTCTGTAAAAAGTATGCAAAGGATTTGTAAAAAACAAAAAAGAGCAAAACGGAGTGGAACCGGTACCGGAATTTGTACAGTTTTCCCATAAAATCAAGAGTTTTTATGTACACACTGAAATTTGACATGGACATGGAAACGTGATATACCTTTCACAACCAGTAGGCGTGATGTTACTGTTCACGCGTTTTGCAAATGGTAATATCCTAATTTCTTCCAAATTTAGAAAAGGAGTTGTTTATTATGAAGGAAAGAAAAATCAGACTGGCAACATTGGATGAGGCAAAGGCGTTTGTAACAGCAGCAGGAAAGTGCGATTTTGATATTGATGTTTATTATAATCGTGTCGTGATTGATGCAAAATCGATCTTAGGTGTTTGCAGTCTGGATTTGACAAAAGATCTGACTGTGAGAATGTACGGAGAGAATCTGGAGTTTGAGGCAGTCTTGGATCAGCTTGCACCGGAGAAGAACAGAGAGATTGCGTAAGAGCGATTGTAAACGGGCATAGCAAAATACAGAGATATAGATACGAATTATAAAACAGCAGGAAAATTTCTTGGAACAGGAGAAGTTTTTCTGCTGTTTTTGTGTAACCATATTTTTAATAATATTTCACATGCCCTTTCAAAATCACCGCGCTTAAGTTAGAGCATCTCCATAAATTGTCGTGCCGCCTGCGAGATCGGAACGTTCTCATTGTGTGCGACCACCATCTGTCTTGTCGGAAGTTCCTCCTCGAGATTGACGATAAAGAGATTTTTCTCCTCCTCAGGAATGCAGTAATCCGGTACAAAGGCAATGCCAAGTCCGATTCTTGCAAGGTCGATCAACAGATCGTTGCTCGAAATCTCAATCTCCGGTACAAGATCAAGCTGGTGGCGCTGGAACATGCTGTGCAGAAACTCGCTCGTCGTGCTCTTGCGGTCGAGCATCAGAATCGGATATGTCTGAAGCTCTTTTAAGGAGACGCTCTTTCCGCGCAGGTCAGAGTACTCCTCATTTGCGACAAAGACATCGTGGAACTCGCGGATCACACGCACATGATGACTGCTTGAGAGACCGGAGTTCGGATAGTTTGTGATCGCAAAGTCGACCTGACCAGACTCAAGGAGCTTGGCGCAGGCGATCGAGGTCTGGTTCGTGACCTTGATGTGCACGCCCGGATAGAGGCGATGGAATTCTTTTAAATAGTGAAGCAGATAGTAACGGCAGATCGTGTCACTTGCGCCGATGCGAAGCTGACCGCCGTTTAGGGTGTTGGCCTCAAGAAGCTGATTCTCGCCCTGACGGATCAGATTCATCGCCGGCTCAATGTGCTTGAGCAGGATCTCGCCCTCCGGTGTCAGCTGGACGCGCTTCGTACTGCGGATAAACAAGGGTTGATTTAACTTTTTCTCCAGGACCTTGATTGACTGGCTGACCGCAGACTGGGAAATAAAGAGCTGTTTGGAGGCTTCTGAGAAGCTGAGAGTATTCGCAACATGGTAGAATACTTTATATAATTCGTAGTTGATATCCATGATTATTAGTTCTCCTTATAAGTTGACTTTATTTTATCAGAAAATGCGGAGATTGTAAATGGATAATTTGACAAATAAGAAAAAACGTTGTATAGTGGTTTCATAAAGTAAAGGCGCTTTGGATCTCCCAGAGCGCCTTTTTCTATTATTCGATATCCGCTCGGATAGAACAAAACAAAGGGGAGAGCGCTGATGAGAGAACTGATTGAGCACAGAGAGGGAATCAACCGGCTGATGGCACGGTACGGAGTGAAATTCGGCATTTACAAGAACAACGAATTTCATGAGCAGTTATTTCCATTTGACCCAATGCCAAGAGTGATTTCAGCAAAGGAATTTGAGTTTCTGCAAAAGGGATTGACGCAGAGAGTCGATGCACTGAATGCATTTCTTGCAGATGTGTATGGAGAGAAAAAGATTGTAAAAGACAAGGTAATTCCGGAAGATTTCATCTTTTCCTCCAAGGGATACCTTCCACAGTGTGAAGGGATCGTCCCGCCGAAAAAGATTTACAGCCATATTTCCGGAATTGATCTCGTTCAGGCAAAGGATGGCGAGTGGTACATTCTCGAGGATAACTTGAGAATCCCATCGGGAGCTTCCTATCCGATGATTGCGAGAGAACTGACGCGTCGGGCTTCTCCGAGAACATTTATCAACAACCGCATCGAGGACAACCGCGGTTATGCGTCTATGCTCAAGCAGATGATGGACAATGTGAATACGGGCGGAATCAATGTCGTTCTGACACCGGGACGCTATAACGCAGCCTTCTTTGAACACTCTTACCTTGCAGAGCGCTCAGGAGCGATTCTTGCGATGCCTCAGGATCTGTTTGTGGAGAACAATTACCTCTACTATCGCCAGTATGGCGGAAGCTCGCTTAAGGTTGGAGCCGTTTACCGCCGGATTTCGGATGAATACTTAGATCCGATGTGCTTCCTTCCAGAGTCCCTGATCGGTGTTCCGGGTATTATGGATGTCTACCGGAGTGGTCATGTCGCCCTGATCAATGCGCCGGGCAATGGCGTTGCCGATGACAAGGGAATCTATTACTTTGTTCCGTACATGATCAAGTACTATCTCGGAGAAGACGCGATCCTCAAGAATGCGCCGACGTATCTGGCATTCTATGAGAAAGACCGCAACTTCATTCTCGAGCACTTGAACCGTCTTGTTGTCAAGGATGTCTCAGAGGCAGGCGGATACGGAGTCATCTTCGGAAGCGATTTGAGCGCAGAAAAACTTGAGGAACTCAAGCAGATTATTATCAACGAGCCTCGCCGTTTCATCGCACAGGAGGTCATCGACTTTATTGACCTCGACATTGTGGATGAGAGCAATCCGGGCGATCATCTCGTGCCGAGAAAGGCGGATCTGAGAGCCTTCGTGCTCACCGGAGAGAAGACAATGGTCTGGCCGAGCGGTCTGACCAGATTTTCGAGAAATCCGGATTCGTTTGTAGTAAACTCATCTCAGGGAGGAGGATTTAAGGACACATGGGTATTATCTCGTTAGAAAAAGCAGATCACCTGTTTTGGCTTGGACGTTACACGGAGCGGGTGTTCACGACATTAAATACATTTTTTACTTACTATGACAAGATGCTCGACATTGAGGAGGAAGTATATAAGAAGTTCTGTGAGAAGCTGGCGATTCCGATGGTGTACAAGGATAAGGAGGATTTCATTCGCACCTATCTCTTTTCCGAGAATGATCCAAACTCGGTGTACAGCAATATACTCCGCGCGTTTGATAATGCGGTTGTGCTCCGTGATGAGCTGAGCAGTAAGACGCTCTCCTATATTCAGATGGCACTAGACTGCATCGAGCATGCAAAGGATTCGCAGGCACTTGTCTACGATCTTCAGCCGGTCATTGATGATCTGTTCGCATTCTGGGGCTGTCTCGACGACAATGTGGAGGATGAGGAGTGCCGAAACATCATCAAGTGCGGAAAGTATTTGGAGCGCCTGGATCTGTACATGCGCCTCGACTATTCGTATCGCCAGATTGAAAAAGAGTACAATAAATTCCTAAACCGCTTGCATAAAATCCGAATTGGGTATAATCTGTCAGAGGTAGATAAGCTGTCTGAGATCATCAATCTGGGAGAAGACTGGAAATCCCGCTATTACGAAGCGATCAATGCACTGTGGAGCGTTTTTTAAGTCTCTTGACGGAATCATTTAACTGCAAAAGAATGACAGAGGTGATGATTTGAAGAATCTGCGTTTTCAATATGAAATGACGCTGACTCTGGACCGGGAGGTGCGGGACCATCATGTTCTGCTTCGCTGTCGTCCGATGGAAAATGAGATCCAACATCTGACTTCCTATGCCTGCGAGGTGTCGCCAAAGATTTTGCTTCACCTCTCGCAGGATGGATTTGGCAATCTGGGATATACTGGAGTCATTCAAAAACCGCACCGTCTTTTCGCGGTGCAGGCGAGCGGAATCGTACAGAAGATAGAGGGACGGTGCACGGATTTTCATCCGATGTACCGCTTTCCGTCTGTCCGCACGATGCCGGACCCGGGATTGCGTGCGTTTTTACACGAGGTTGAGGAAAGGCTTGGCACTCCGGTGAGGACGTTTCAGGATGTCTGTTTTCTGATGCAGTGTCTTCATGAGCATTTCGAGTATGTCCCCGGAGCGACGACGACGGCGACAACAGCTGGAGAGGCATTTGCGGGAGGAAGAGGAGTCTGTCAGGACTATGCCCATATTATGATTGCGCTGTGCCGTCTTGCCGGCATCCCCGCGCGCTATGTCGCCGGAATGATGATCGGGGAGGGCGCAACCCATGCATGGTGTGAGGTCTGGCTGTCCGATGTCTGGATCGGGGTGGACCCGACGAACAACTGTCTTGCGAAGGATTCTTATATCCGTCTCTCTCAGGGGCGAGATTTCGTGGATGGAGCGGTCGATCGCGGGTGTTTCGTGGGATTTGCATCTCAGACTCAGCAGATCTATGTGAAAGTAGAAGAAGTAGAAGAAATAGAAGACAACCCGTCAGAGGAGATTTCCACGGTATAACTCAGAGTGGATGCGCAGTGATTTTGACAGGAAGAATAAGTTGGGGGAGTTCACGTTGGTGAAACCGATGATGGGAGAAAACGACGACAGAAGTCAGAAATAAAAAACGACAGAAGTAAAGAGGGCAGAGCAAATGAAAGAGATGACGATGGATGTGGTCTCGGTCGGACTTGCGGTGGATGAACAGCTTCGCGTGAAGAAACATGTGTTAGAGCCGGACGGCTATGACGGAAGCGGAAAGAGAATCTGCATTGTGACCGGAACCCACGGAGATGAGCTGGAAGGTCAGTATGTCTGTTATGAGGTCAACCGGAGAATCAGGGAACACAAGGAATGTCTGAAAGGGCGGGTAGAGATTTACCCGGCGTTAAATCCGCTCGGTGTGGATTCAATTTCCCGCGGAATCCCGATGTTTGATCTCGATATGAACCGAATTTTTCCGGGAAGTGAGGGTGGAAGTGTTGCAGAGCATATTGCCGAAAAGATTGTGCAGGATATTGCAGGTGCAGATCTCTGTCTCGACATCCATGCGAGCAACATTTTCCTCAGAGAGATTCCACAGGCGAGAATCAACGTCAATGTGGCAGATGGACTGCTCCCGTTTGCGAAACGCTTAAATCTGGACTTTGTCTGGGTACATGCGGCGGCAACGGTTCTCGAGTCCACGCTTGCACACAGCTTAAACTCGATCGGAACCCCGACGGTTGTTGTCGAGATGGGTGTTGGCATGCGTCTGACAGAGAGTTTCTGTCACCAGCTGACGGACGGAATCTTCTGTGTGATGAAGGATCTTGGAATCTGGGACGGAGAGACGATTGAGCCGAAGGAGCCGATTGTGTCCGAGGATGGAAAAGTTGGATTCTTGAATGCCGGAGCACCGGGAATCTTTGTGCCCTGTGTGGAACACTGGAGAAATGTGGAGGAAGGGGAACTCATCGGACGAATTCTTAATCCGCTTGAGGGAACGGTCGAGGAGGAAGTGCGCGCGCCGATTCACGGAATGCTCTTTACGCTTCGCGAATATCCGGTTGTGTCCTGTGGTTCTCTGCTTGCGCGTGTCCTGGGAGGTGATTACGAATGAGAAAAGAAAAAATTTTCACTCTGAAAAACTGCTACCGGGATGACATGGATGTTTACGGATTTCATTTCGGAAAAGGAGAAAAGTCGGCATGTATCGTCGGAGCAATGCGTGGAAATGAGGTTCAACAGCTATACATCTGTTCTCAGCTTGTGAAGGCACTCAAGGAGCTTGAGGAGAAGGGGGCGATCGTCCACGACAACGAGATCCTCGTGATTCCTTCGGTCAACCACAGTTCGATGAACATCGGAAAACGGTTCTGGGCGACCGACAACACGGACATCAACCGGATGTTCCCGGGATACAGCGAGGGCGAGACGACGCAGAGAATTGCGGGAGGAGTATTTGAGGCGATTCAGGGATACAGTTACGGAATTCAGTTTCCGAGTTTCTATATTCCGGGAGATTTTGTTCCCCATATTCGCATGATGGAGACAGGATTTCAGAATCCGAGCCTTGCAAACCTTTTTGGTCTTCCCTATGTTGTGATCCGCAAGCCGAAGCCGATCGACACGGCAACGCTCAATTACAACTGGCAGATCTGGAACACGAATGCGTTCTCCGTCTACACGAGTGCGACGGATTACATCGATGAGGCATCGGCAAGAATGGCGGTTGCCTCGGTTCTGCGTTTCTTAACGAGAATGGGAATTTTGCGCTACACAAGCCACAGCGGATACATCGCAAGTGTGCTCCGAGAGGACGATCTGACGAATGTAAAAAATGATCTTCCGGGACTCTACCGCAGACATGTCGATCCGGGTCAGGAGGTGCATCGCGGGGATGTGCTTGCGTCAATCATTGATCCGCTTGAGGGAGAGATCATCAGTCAGATCCTCTCACCGACCGACGGCATTGTCTTCTTTGCCCACCATGCCCCGACCGTTATGGAGGGAACGATCATCTTCAAGATCATCCGTCGCCTGCACGAATAAGTGTTTTTTTGCCTCTGCTCACAAAAATTTTGACATGTTCTTGTGGGCAGAAGCTTTTTCTAAGGCTATACATCTGCGAAAAATTATTGTATAATCCCGTCTTTGACAGTGATATTTGGAAAAACATCGCAGAAAGGCTTATTCTATAT
>ERZ1106915.383-NODE-383-length-67823-cov-8.412673_pt1 | contig 67823 bp, 54 predicted proteins | sample MGYA00403653_ERZ1106915 | MGnify/ENA primary metagenome ERZ1106915 (study PRJEB35170, sample SAMEA104062404) | human gut metagenome | biome: human gut; feature: human-associated habitat; material: faeces | place: Denmark | collected 2012-06-06 ...
ATTCACCCGCTCTACGATGCGGCGCTGCTCGGCGAGGGGCGGGAGGGGGAGAAGCCAGCTCGACAACGTTTGCGAGGGAAGGTGCTTGATTGTGGTTCCGGTAAAGCAACTATCCCATACATGCGATTGCACTATAAAACAAATATACAGCTCGCAGTAAGTATTGAGCAGCAGCCTTTTGCTGCAGCGAATCCTATGAAGTGCCTTTTGGTAATGCATCGTCTCGTTCGATGCCCAGATTGCGCATCTCCCTGGTACGCCGCCTTCGCAGACGACTAGGTCACCATCAGAGAGCGCATACTTAGCACGATCCATTTCGTCCATGGGCATAGTCTTCACATTGGCGAGGTCGAATTTGCCCCATTGAACATTGGCATTTCCAAGGTATGGCGCGGGATCACCTTGGTTCTTCTGTTTGTCAAGCATCTTGCCCAGCTGGATAGAGGCGACGTTCGATAGCCTCGTCCAGCACCACCCCTCAGGCAGCTCCTCAAACGGCACTTCGTTCACGACACACTTATCGCTGATCACGCAGCCCTTGGCATCCACCCTCTTCTCATAGGGGGAGCCATCGGAACCGATATAGATAATGCTCTCCCCGCCCTTCGGGAATTTGGCCTTACCCTCAGCAATAAGCCTATGCTTCTCTTCGCGAACACGCTCAAGCAGGACGCCGGCAGGCTCGTCGTTCGGATCCTGCGGCACAAGTTTGCCCTCAGCTGCCATTTGAAGGATTGAGTTCTTCAGGTCTTTTGCCTTCATCTACGCCTCAATCCCAAGAATCTCGCAAATTCGAGCCAACTTCTGGTCAATCTCGGCGTCGATCTTAGCGCGCTCTTCTTTGTAGCTCCTAATCAGCTCGTCGGGCGGCAAAATCTCTTCTTCCTCGTGAGGATAGCCACACAAATCAAGATTGAAGCCACCGTCTCGCAACTCATCGACCGTATAGAATTTTGCCTTGGGATTACCGTCTTCCTCAATATCTCGACGGTTCTCCCACCATTCCTTTACAGGTGCAAAATGCTCGAGCCTAATGGGCTTAGTCTTAGAAAAGTGCTTATATCCCTCGGGCATATCCATGCGATAGAACCAGACGCCCTCAGAAGCCCCGGTATTATCGAAGAACAAAACGTTGGCGGTAATGCTCGTGTAGGGAGCGAAAACGCTCTGCGGGAGGCGCAGAACGGTGTGTAGGTTCATCTCCTCGAGCAGACGACGCTTTATCTCAGTTTTTGCATTGTCCTGTCCAAAGAGAAACCCGTCCGGAATGATGACGGCAGCGCGTCCGCCCCGTTTGAGGCGGTAAAGAATGAGACCAAGGAATAGATCTGCGGTCTCGGAGCTACGGAGCGCAACAGGGAAGTTGTTTTGCACCGAAGCGCTTTCAGATCCTCCATAGGGGGGATTCATAAGCACGACATCAAACTGGCCGTCTGGCTTGTGCCTCCACTCGCGAACATCCTTTTCAAGCGAGTTGTCGTGAAAAACCTCGGGGTTGTCGATGTCGTGCAGCAGCATATTAGTTATGCACAACAGATAGGGCAGCTGTTTCTTCTCGACGCCATAGATCGACTTTGCGTAAAGCTCACGATCGGACGGAGTCTGCACTTGGGCGTCAAGTATCTTGAGAGTGCTCGTCAAAAAGCCGCCTGTGCCGCACGCGAAGTCAGCCACAGTCTCGCCGAGCTTGGGTGTGAGTGCTTGGGCCATAAAGTCGGTCACCGCTCGGGGTGTGTAAAACTCGCCGGCGTTGCCCGCGGACTGCAAATCTTTAAGGATGGTCTCATAAATTTCGCCGAATGCGTGGCGCTCTTTATACTCGGTAAAATCAACCGACTCGTCAATCTCGTTGATGACTTGACGAAGCAGAATCCCATCCTTCATGTAGTTGTTGGCGTCAGTAAAAGCAGCCTTGACGACGACGTGTCGCAAAGGCGCATCAGGCGCAAGCTCAAGACTCTCAAGAGTCTTGAATAGATCATTGTTTACAAAGTCGAGAAGCTCATCGCCAGTAAGCGCCTTACCGTCCTTCGCATCGTGCGCCCAGCTATGCCAGCGAAGGCGCTCGGGGATGATGGACTGATAGGAGTCATCGTGAAACTCCCACTCCTGCTCCTTGGCATCGTAAATCTTGAGGAAGAAAAGCCAGGTCATCTGCTCGATGCGCTGCGCATCGCCATTGATGCCAGCATCTTTGCGCATGATGTTCTGCAGGGTCTTTACAAGAGATCCCAGTGCCATTTGCTATCGTTACCTTTCTCTATGCGATGTAGAGCTCGTCCTCGAGCATCTGCGCTGCCTGAATGTACTGCTGTTTGCCGCCGAATGCGGCGACGATCTTCATCGGGCTGCCAAACCGACGGAATTCCTCGAGGTCGAGGACGTGGGTGTCGTCCAGGTCTACGAGGTTCGACGTCGCATATTTGTCGAGAAGCGCTTCAAGGACCTCACGCGCGACGCCGGCATACTCATAGAGCACGCCCTTTTTCTTGACACTATTGGCCCTCTCACTGCGCGTCAGGGGCCTCTGGTCGTAAGCAATATGGCAGATGAGGTCAAAGTCGCTCATTTGCTCCTGGCCAGTCTCGCGCCGCAGCTCATCTAGAAATACACCATGAGCGCGCAGCTCATCGATAATCGCCTGCTTCTTATGTTCGGAGTTCCACGCCGCTAGGAAGTGGTCAAGAGTGTCGTATTCGCCAAGAATGTTTTTTCGCGTATAGTCCTTAAGGCTCTCAGTTACAAGAAGGCCATCGGAGGAGTAATACTGCACCATCTCCGACACTACATAGACGTCGGCCCCATGAACGTGATATTTCACATGGGAGGACGGATCGTCCGGCGGTAATACGGGTGGGTCTACAATCGGAGGCGGAGGCAGAACGGGGCCGGTTTTGTCGTCGTTGTCATCGGGAGCTGGTCCAGCGATGGGTTCGCCAGGATTTGGTTCAAACACAACAACAGGCTCGCCGTCGAACTCGGGATCTGCGAACAGACGCGATGCATCGCGAAAATCGAGGATGGTGAAATAGAGTTTGTCGTAGTCCTCACAAATACGGGTTCCGCGGCCGATAATCTGCTTGAACTCCGTCATTCCGTGCTCACCGAACTTGTTGTCGAGCACGACCACCTTGCACGTCTTACAATTAACGCCAGTGGTGAGAAGCTTCGAAGTCGTAACGATGGTCGGGTATTTCTCGTCGGGGTCGATGAAGTTATCTAACTGCGCTTTACCTTCCCTGTCGTCACCCGTAATCTTCATGATGTAGGTGGGGTGATCTCTTACGATATCGGCGTTCTCGTTTACAAGGGCACGTCGCATGTTTTCGGCATGCTCGATGTCAACGCAAAAGACTATGGTCTTGGAGTAACGACCCGTCTCCTTTAGAAATTGAGTTATCCGCTTGGCAACTTCCTCGTAGCGCTCTTTGATAACAATCTCGCTGTCGAAGTCTTGCTTCTCGAAAACACGTTTGGGCAGAGCTTCGCCGCGATCATCTACGGCGCCTTCCTCAGTACGATATCCGTAAATGTCGACGTTCAGCTTAGGGCGAATAACTTTATACGGGGCAAGAAAGCCATCCTCGATTCCCTGTTTAAGGGAATAGGTATAGACAGGTTCGCCGAAGTAGGTAATGTTTGAAACCTCTTCAGTCTCCTTTGGCGTGGCCGTCATACCGATTTGAATAGCACAATTGAAATACTCAAGTACCTTACGCCATGCGGAGTCCGCCGCGGCGCTTCCGCGATGGCACTCGTCGACGATAATCAAATCGAAGAATTCCGAGTCGAACTCGCGGAATATTTCTTCACCGTTTTCTCCAACAAGCTGTTGGTAGAGCGAGAAATAGATCTCGTAAGCAGAATCGAGCTTTCGACCTACGACCTTGGTTGTAACCCTCTTGAGGGGCTTGAAATCGCCGTCTATGGTCTGATCGACGAGAATATTGCGGTCCGCCAGATAGAGAACCTTACGAACCTCGGTAGTCTGTCGCAAGCGATGAACGATTTGAAAAGCCGTAAAAGTCTTTCCCGTTCCTGTTGCCATAACGAGCAAGATGCGATTCTTGCCTCGCGCAATAGCTTCAAGCGTACGATTGATAGCGATGCACTGATAGTAGCGAGGATGATTGCCACCGTGCTCCTGGTAATACGGAGCGGTCACAATCTCCTGGCTATACGGATGCTCAAGCCCCTTAGCTTTTGAGTATCGTGTCCAGAGTTCCGTCGGAGTAGGAAAGTCGTCCATGGCGAGAGCGCGCTCTTTCCCGGTAAAAAAATCGTGCTCAACAAAACCTTTTCCGTTTGAGCTATACGCAAACGGAATATCGAGCAGCTGAGCGTATCCCATCCCCTGTTGGAGACCGGCATCAACGGTGTGCTCCGTATCCTTGGCTTCGACAATTGCGATAGGGATACCGGGAGCGTACATAAGAAGGTAATCCGCCTTCTTCTTGTCTTTGCGGGAGACCATGCTTCCGCGCACGACAATCTCGCCACTGGTAAAGAAATACTCAGTGAAGACTTGGGTGTTGCGATCCCACGACTTCATAATCGCAGGATCGATGAGCTTAAGCCGTGTATCAGACTCGTTCATACGTCTCGGAACTCCCCATTGCGCAAGGCGGCAACTGTTGGTGTTGAACTGATTAATTTTATCATCACCATGCAATCTAGCAGCTGCTTTATACGAAATGAGACGAAGCAAAGCCAGCCCCGTGAGGAAGCTCCAAAGAAAGCAAAATGAGCCCCGTTGACTTGAGTCAGAGGTCATTCCCGAGGCCATTGACCTATTGTTTATCCACATGCGGCAGATTTGCCACATGGGCGCCCGTAGGAAAGCCCATACGGCTGACGTACCTCGACCGTCAATCGGCCTCGTACTACCGCTAATCCGTCCCGTCCCAGCAGGTCACACAACGGTGAGATAATGCCCGCGACTATTAACGTAAGCAAGGAGCACACTATGGCAGACAACGAGATCAAACCCTCGACGGACGACGGCCGAGAGGAACTCGTGGCCAAACAGCTCGCATCGACCAAAATCCACCTCGCGCTCACCCAGGAGCGGGTGGACGTCTCCGGCGCCATCAAGCTGCCGCTCGAGCGAATGCCCCGACTCGGCGTGGCGTTCGCCTCGCTCCCCTCGATGTTTCGCACCGTCACCAACACGGTGAGCGTACCCACGCTGCTCCAGGCGACCGATAAGTTTGGCAATCCGCTTGACCCGTCGATACTCCAATCGTTCAAGGACGGCAGTGGCCTCATGGGATCCTACCGCGATGCGGCCAAAGGTTTCGGGCAGGCGCGCTTTCACGTAGTCGAAGGCGATATCGCCACGAGCGTCACGCAAGTGCCCTACGACCCGACGTCGCTGTTCATGGCAGCCGCAATCGCGCAGATAAACCAAAAGCTCGACTCCATCCAGGAGTCCGTCGACGAGATGTTCGAGTACATGCGCCAGCGCGACAAGGCTAACATGCGCGGCAACCTCAAGACGCTCGCAGACATCCTCAACGGTTACGGCCTCAACTACGGCAACGCCACCTACATGGCAAACGCCCATATGAAGGTGCTCGACATCAAGCAGTCGTCCGCGCAGGACATGGAACTCTTCCGCTCGCAGGCGCAGACGGATCTGAAAAAGAAAGGGTTCATCGAGGTGCGAGACGGCTTGGGCAGACGCCTCGACAAGGTGCTCGACTACCTCAAAGACTGCCAGCTCGCCACCTACATCCACGCATTCTCGCTGTTCCTCGAACCTATGCTCGCCCAGAACTTCGAGCCCGCAAAGCTCGCGGACGCCGTCGCAAAGATCGAGGCGGACTCACTCGCGTACCGCGAACTCTACACCGAGTGCTACGACGCCCTTGAGGCGGAAACTGCCGACACCGTCGATTCGGCGCTGCTGGGCGGCATCGCATCCGCTGGCAAGTTGCTAGGGCGTGCCATCGCAAAGACCCCCGTGGGCGACCATACACTCATCGACGAGGCGCTCGAGGGTGCAGGAGAGGACATCGGCAGGTTCAACGACAGGCAATCCGAGAAACTCCTCGAGAAGCTCCATCAGGCAAAGACGCCCGACGTCGCGCCGTTCAAGCAGAGCGTAAAGGAGATCGATACCCTCTACAACCGCCCCACGCAGATCGCCGTGGACGCCGAGAACGTCTACATCTTGCCTGCCAAGCAGCAGGAAGAGTAGCGATACGCGACAGGCACGCGCCATGCAGACGGCTAACGTCCCTATCTCCCCTCCGCTTTCAGCTTCAGCAGCAGGTCGCCCAGCTCGGGGCACTTGCTGGAAAGGCGCGTCTGGGGTCGCTCGCCCATCCCCCACCGCTGGCGGATCTCCTGGGCGTGCGGGCTCACACGGTAGTTCCCGTCCATCATCTGCTTGAGCAGCTTGGCGGTTACGCGCGCATCGGCAAGGGCGCTGTGGGCGTGGCCCGTCGACTCGTCGAACTTGATGCCAAACCACGCTGCCGCGTCACTCAAAGAAACGCGCCCGTGGCTGCCAACGTCCATGATCGAGGTGTAAAACGCCTGCAGGTCAGCCCAGTCCGTAGGAAATGCGGAAAGGTCGACGCGCTTTGCCTGGCACTCGGTCAAAAGCTGTCGACGGTCCGTCCCGCTCCAGCAAACTACCTGGGCGGAGTAGCGACCGATCCAATCGCTGAGCCTTTTGATCACCATGTAGAGCGGATCGGCCATCGCGGTGTCCACGGCCGATATCCCCGTAAGCTCGCGGACGGGAAACGCAACGCCTTCGGTAAATTCCGTCTGCACAAACTGCGAGAACTCGCCCATAACGTTGCCGTGATAATCGAGCTTGATGGCGCCGACCTCGATAATCTCATTGCGCAGTCCACGGCGCTGGCGCTGCTTTGGCACCGGCGCAAACTCAAAGTCCAGCACGATCTGACGCGCAAAGTTTGTCGTATCGATAGCCGAGATACACGGCGTCTTTTCAGCTGACACGATTAGGGCCTTTCTCCGTTGCCTGCCGCTTGCTACATTGGCGGCTACATTGCCGTAAGGATAGACGCCCGCGCGGACACAAACACTGGACGGGCCCTCAGCCCTCACATCTCGGCAAAGGAGATCAACTTAACGTCTCCCCTGCTCTCCGCGGCATCCCGACATCCCTGCGTAAAGTCGCGTTTTGAGAACAGCGCATAGCTTTTTCGCTGCCGTCTAAAGAGCTCGCTTCGGTGCACGAGCTTTTGCAGCACGTCTTCGCCCACCGGCTCATTGCGCCATTTGCACTCCGCAAACAGCGCGGCGCCCTCGCCGTCGTCAACAATTAAGTCGATTTCTTCCTGCGTATGCGTGCGGTTGTCCGTCCCCCACCAGCGCCCAACGGTCGCCGGAACCACATCGAGCTGGCCTGTCCGCGCAAGTTCGTACACATATTGCCTGCATATAAGCTCAAAGACCGTACCCATGTAATCCGACACGTGCGGCTCAATGCGCTTGTACGCCATCTCTGCCATATCGTTTTGGATCAGCCCGATGTTCTGCGGCACAAACTTGTACCAGAACCTAAACATCTGATCGCTCAGCAGATACACAGCTCGCTTATTGCTCGTCTCGTTTAGGGGCAGCTCACGTTCGACGATCCCAAGCGACGCCAGCTTATCCACATAGCTCTTTACGTTGCTCGCCGGGATTCCCGTAGAGCTCGCAATCTCCGAGATTTTCGAGCGACCCTGGGCTATTGCCTGCACGATCGCATCGTATTGCTCGGGATTGCGGCATTCTTGCAACAGCAAGTTGCTCGGCTCCTCAAAGAGATAGCCCGCAGGAGTAAGAAACAGACGCTTGATGTTGTCCTTGAGCGATGCGGCCGGGTCGACCTTCTCGATATATGCGGGAATGCCTCCCGTCATGCCATAGCAAACCGCAGCGTCTTCGCGATCCATGTCCTGCCACAGGCCGAGGGTCGTCAAAAAATCGAGCGGCATAATCTTAAACTGGGCCGTACGTCTACCGTATAGCGGGCTCTCGTAGCCCAGCACCTGTTCCTCCATAAACGAAAGGGACGAGCCGCATAGAATCAGCATGAGCTTGGTCTCTTTATACAGGTGATCGATCTTGTCTTGCAGCAACGAGCTGATCTCGGGATTCGATTGGGCGAGATAGGGATACTCGTCAATCACTACAATCAAACGTTCTGCGCGAGCCATAGTGGCCAATGCATCGAACGCCTCGTCAAAACTACGAAACGATACGCCGACCGCACCAACCGAGCCCGCAAGTATCGCCTGGCTAAAGCTATGCAGGTTTGCCTCTGCATTGGTACGACGCGCTTGAAAGTAAATAGCTTTCTTGTCTTGGATGAACTCTGTGATAAGGCGGGTTTTGCCCACACGACGACGCCCGTAAATCACAGGCATCTCAAAGGAGCCCGTGCCATACAGACGATTGAGCTCGGACATTTCCGCTGTTCTTCCGATAAACATAGGGCCATCCTTCCTTTACGTTATAGCTAGCTATATTATACCTTTCTATAATATAGCTAGCTATAATAATGCGATGATCGTTTCTTGATCCATTTTTTCATTGCAACGGCCCCAGGATTCAGCGCATCACGGGGCGCGCGATGCCCGATCCGGCCCGCGGGGCGCGCCTAGGGGTCCGACCGTCCGCTTTTCCGAGGTCCGTCCGGGCGCACCGCGAGTAGCCCGCCACGAAACCCGCCCATCTCCTACGTTTGGGCGGTACCCCCCGACCGCACCGCCGATTGCAAAATAAAAACCGCAGGTAGATGGCCTGCGGTTTTCGCGAAACAAGGGGTATGGTTGGAGGGTCGGGCCAAAACGTAGGAGATGGCCCGGTTTCGTGGCAAAGGCATCCCAAACCGCCGACCTATGGATAACTTCCCTCTGAAGCCCTACGATGCCAGGACCGGGTTCACGATAACGATGTCCCCGCAGCAGACCTTTTGCCCTGCGAAGCCCTGTGCGAGGCTGCGAGCGGCGTCAGCCCCTAACCGATCAGCGCAGCCGTACGGCTATGCGAATCAGGTGCTGCGAGCGATCGCTCGCAAAGATACCCGCAAGCGGATAGTCCTCGTAAATGTCACTCATAACAGCGATATCGTGTCGCTCGATATACCGAGCGAGCTCGTCATACAGTTCGTTGATGGTGCTGCCGTCGGTGTAGTTGGTGTACACGAGATAATCGCCCGCAGCCTTTACGTGCTCTCCGCCAAGCTTGCGAAAAAACACCCGCTCGGGCAAAACCCAATCCAGGCCCTCGCGCAAGTCCCGTTGAAACAGGCGGCCGATGTGACAGTCGCACCGGATTCCGCGCCGCCTGCACCTCATCAGAAACTCGCTCATCGTGGGAGGGGCGTCCGCGCCCACGTCTTCGACAAGGATTTCCTCGGCAGCCATATGCTCGACCGTAAACGTGCCCTCGGCCGGCCTATCGTCATAGCGCTGTTGAAACACCCGATACAGCATCAGGTTGTATCGCTGTTGCTCGAGCTCGCCAATCTGCTCATCCAGATGTTTTATCTGCTCGTCGAGCATCGAGGGCATGGCCTCGTCTTCATGCTCCACGAGCTCTTTAATCTGGCTGAGCGACATCCCCATCCGTCGAAAGGTCACGATTTTGTAGGCAAGGTTGACCTGTTTGTAATCGTACATTCGATAGCCGTTGCTCCGGATCAAAGCTGGTTTGAGCAGCCCCTCATGGTCGTAGAAGATCAAATTGGGCCGCGTGATCCCCGTCAGCTCGGCAAATTGACTGATGCTCATATAACCGTTCACGGTCGAATTCATACCGTTTGCACCTTCAAACCGTCAGATTTCAAAACAATCGCTCGCTTTCATTTGACTGTAAAGTTTCTTTACAGTCAATACTGCGCCTTGTTGGACCAACGCATCTAAACCACGGCCACAGGGAGGCAGCATGCCGACTATCTTTATCACCGGATCATCGTCAGGGATCGGAAAGGCTTCGGCAAAGCTCTTTGCAGAGCGCGGATGGCGCGTCATAGCTACGATGCGCCATCCCGAGAACGAGACCGAGTTGACCGAATACGACAACGTGGTCCTCTACCCCCTCGATGTGACAAAACCGGATCAGATTGCGAGCACGGTCGCACGCGTCCTCGAGGCCGAGACAGTCGATGTTCTCTTTAACAACGTCGGCGCGGGTATGAAAGGGCGTTTTGAGGACATCACGCCCGCACGCATCAAACAATCGCTCGAGACAAACCTTCTTGGCTTCGTCCGCGTCACGCAGGCATTCATCCCCTACTTCAAGCGTCGCAAAGCGGGAACGATCCTTACCACCACCTCGATGGCGGGCATCATCGGGCTCCCCCTCGATGGGTTCTACGCCGCGGACAAATGGGGCGAGCAGGGTCTTTGCGAAATGCTGTATTTTGAGCTGCGCCCCTTTAACATCCTGGTCAAAACCCTCGTTCCCGGTGTGGTCAAAACCAACTTCAAGATGGATGCCACCCCCGCAGAAGGCTGCGAGGAGCTGATGGCCAACGAGGTATCGCTGCTCATGCCTACGGAAAGCAGCATGGAGAGCGCCGAGGAGGCCGCCGAGGACGCATGGCTCGCCGCCACGGACGGCGACCGAGACCGCATGGTCTACGTCACGGGCGAGATCGCCAACCAGCTCTATGAGCGTCGTCAAGAGCTTGGCGACGAAGCCTTCCGCCGTGAGCTTCGCGAGATCTTTACCCCGGGACTCTAATCATGACATGTATATCGAGCAAGGTCTGGATCAACCGCTGGGGCCAAACGATTTCGGGCCTTCTCTTCACTCCCGACAATCTTGAAAGCGGCGAGCACTATCCCGCGATCGTAATCTGCAACCCCGCAGGCGCAGTAAAGGAGCAAGTTCCCTCCACCTATGCGCGCGCCATGGCCGAAGCCGGCTTTATCGCTTTAGCATTCGATACGTTTTACCAGGGAGAAAGTGGCGGTTTTCCGCGCCGCATCGAAGATCCGTCCGCACGCGTCGAAGACATTCGCTGTGCCGTCGACTACCTGGTCGCGCTCCCCTTTGTCGACAGCGCCCGCATCGCCGCGCTCGGTATCTGCTCGGGCGGCGGCTATGCAGCCAACGCCGCCATGACGGAGAGGCGTATCAAGGCCGTAGCCGGTGTGAGCACCACGGACCCCGGTTCATGGATGCGCAATGGAATCGACGGATCCGTGACTCCCCAAGAACAGATCGAAACCCTCGAGGCGATCTGCGCCGGAAGGACATCCGAAGTTCTCGGTGGAGAAGAGGTCCTCATTCCCTATGTGCCCGACGAGGTCGACAGCTCCACGCCGCCGGCACTCGCAGGCGGCCATGACTACTACTGCACGGATCGAGGACGCCACCCACGCGCACAGAACCGCGTAAAGGGAGCAACGGGCGCGGCAATCATGGCATTTGACTGTTTCAACTTTGCCGACACCCTTCTGACTCAGCCCCTGCTGCTCATAGCAGGAGCGGAGGCCGACACGCTTCATTTCTCCGAGCGCCTCTTCTCGCTCGCACCAGGAGAAAAAGAGATCGTGCGCATTCCGGGCGCGGGACATGTCGACCTTTACGACAGGGAGCCCTATCTGTCGGAAGCGCTCCACCACCTCATCGCTTTCTTCGGACGCGTTCTGTAGCGAATCATCTCAGCTCAAAAGAAAGGACCATCATGGCAAGCGAAACCTACCGCACCATGGCCGAGAACATCGTCGGTCTTGTAGGCGGAACGGACAACATCACATTTTTCACCCATTGCATCACGCGCCTTCGTTTTAATGTGAACGACAAGGACGCCGTCGACACAAAGGCGATCGAGGCTCTCCCGGGCGCGTTGAGCGTCCAGTGGTCGGGCGATCAGCTACAGGTGATCGTGGGTCAGGCGATCAACGACGCCTATCGTCTTATCTGCGAAGTCAACGACCTCAAACCCGAGGAGGCAGTCTCCGATGACGAAGGCGACGCCCCCGCAACGCAAGGCAAGCAAGCTTCCTGGCACCCGAGCATGATCCTCGATGCCATCTCGGGCTGTATCATGCCCCTCATCCCCGTGCTCATCGGCACCGGCATGCTCAAGGTAATCACCATCATCCTCCAGATGACAGGCCTTGTCGATGCCGCGTCCTCCACATACACTGTGCTCAGTTTTGTGGCAGACTCCGGTTACTACTTCCTGCCCATTTTTGTCGGAGCATCCGCAGCTCAGCGCTTCAACACGAGCATGGGACTGGGCATGGTGCTGGGCGCCATGCTCATTCACCCCACCTTTGTCTCGGCGGTAACCGAGGGCACGTCGCTCGACCTCTTTGGTCTTCCCATCTACGCGGCAAGCTATGCAAGCACCATCTTCCCAACCATCATCGCGGTCTACGTCATGTCCTTTATCGAACGCTGGCTCGGCGAGCATGCACCCGAGGCGCTCCGTTCTCTCCTGCAGCCCCTTTGCACCCTGATCGTCATGACCCCGCTCACGCTGTGTCTCATCGCGCCCGCAGGAGCGTTTCTTGGAACCTTCCTCGCCGACGCCGTCGTCTGGCTCTATGGCACGCTCGGATTTGGCGCCGTCGCACTTATGTCCGCATTCCTGCCGTTTATCATCATGACCGGCATGCATGCAGCATTCACCCCCTTTATCATGCAGTCCTTTGCAACCGTCGGCTATGACCCGCTGCTGTGCACCTCGATGTTCATCTCGAACTTCAACCAAGGTGCCGCCGCTCTTGCCGTGGCGTTCAAGACCAAGACGGCCCAGGCCCGCTCAACCGCCGTCTCCGCCGGTATCACGGCGATCCTCGCAGGTGTGACCGAGCCCGCGCTCTACGGTGTCAACATGAAATACCGCACCCCTCTCGCCGCTTCGATGGTCGGTAGCCTTGTTGGCGCAGGCATCGCCGGAGCATGGGGCGTCTTTGCCTACGCCTTTGCAGGCAGCAACGGCGTCTTCGGTCTTCCGATCTTTATCGGCAACGACGTCGCCAACCTCGTGCACATGATCATCGCCATCGCAGTGGGCATGGTCATCACGTTTGTCCTGACGCTCATCCTGTACAAGGCCCCCGGCGAGGAGTAGCCATGCCGCATTCCCACAGATTTCCCCAAGGATTCCTTTGGGGCGGAGCCACGGCCGCAAACCAGTTTGAGGGCGCCTGGAACGAGGACAGCAAAGGGGAGTCGATCTGCGACCATCTGACGATGGGAGGTAAATCCACCCCGCGCCGGTTTACGCATACAATCGAGCCGGAATATCGTTATCCGAGTCACACCGGCGCCGATTTCTATCACCGCTATCGCGAGGATATCGATTTGATGGCTCAGGCGGGATTCAAGGCCTATCGCATGTCCATAGCCTGGAGCCGCATCTTCCCCACCGGCGTCGAGGAAACACCAAACCAAAAGGGCCTGGATTTTTACCAAAAGGTCTTTGAGGAGCTTCGCTCAAAGGAGATAGAGCCGATCGTCACGCTTTCCCATTACGAGATGCCCTATCGCCTAGCCGAACAAGGGGGCTGGCTCGATCGCACGTGCATCGATCACTTTCTTCGATACTGCGAAACCGTGTTCAAGGAGTACAAAGGGCTCGTTCGCTACTGGATAACCTTTAACGAAATGAACTGCCTGCAGTACCCCTTTGGAGAATACCTGAGCGCAGGAATCCTGCCCAAAAACGACGGCCCCTTGGACATGACGGAGCCCGATACTCCCGAACGCCTCCAGAAACGCTATCAATCGCTCCATCATCAGTTTTTAGCCAGCGCCAAGGCCGTAGCCCTTGGACACGCGATCGATGCGCATAACCGAATCGGCTGCATGCTTGCGAGCGGAGCGATCTACCCCCTGAGTTGCAGGCCAGATGACATTCTCGAAGCCCAAAGCGTCATGCAGATGCGCAACTGGTTTTGCGGAGACGTTCTGGCCCGAGGCAAGTACGCACCCTTTGCCCGAAGATTTTTTGAACAAAGCGGCATCGAGCTGCAAACGTCCAGCACCGATTCCAAGACGCTTGAGGATGGCACCGCCGATTTTATTGGGTTTAGTTACTATCTCTCGGGCTGCGCCGCCGCAGATCCCCAAGCATCCAAAGCCACGGGAAATGTCTTTGGCGCCGTTTCCAATCCCCATCTCAAGGAGAGCGAATGGGGCTGGCAGATCGACCCTCAGGGACTCCGCTACTATCTCAACGAGCTTTACGGACGCTATCGACTGCCCGTGATGGTCGTTGAGAATGGACTGGGGGCGCGCGATGTCCCTGGGGACGACGGCGCGTTCCACGACGCGTACCGCATCGAGTACCTCCGCGCGCACGTCGAGCAGATGGCCGAGGCCATCGAAGATGGCGTGGACCTTTTGGGCTACATGCCATGGGGATGCATCGATCTGGTGAGCGCATCCACCGGCGAGATGTCGAAGCGCTACGGCTTCATCCACGTTGACGCAGATGACCAAGGCCACGGCAGCTTTCGGCGTCAAAAGAAGGACTCGTTCCACTGGTACAAAAAGGTGATTGCAACCAACGGAGCAGAGCTCTTCTAACCGGACTGGCCCAAGCGCTCGAACGCGTCCATTGAGACTCATCGATCGCGACACCAAGCAGCCCCGCCCCGAGCGCAGCTAGAGCGGGGCCGCCTGATCGATTCGCTCACGTTCCAAATCAATCAAAATAGGCCCCCGCCCGGATACTCGAGCGGGGGCCTTTGCGTTAGCGCTTTCGGCTGTACGGCGTATCCACCATGGGCAGATCTGGACGCAGCTTGCCGTCAAACGCGCGATAGGCGTTCTGCACGGCGGGCGCCGTGGGGATCGTTGCGATCTCGCCAATGCCCTTGCCGCCGTATGCCACGGGCAGCAGCTCGTCCTTCTCCACGTAGATGGCGTGGATATCCGGAATCTCGGGGGCACGGAACAGCCCGAGCGTACCGTACCTTGCCTGGGGCACGCAGTCCTTGAGCGGCCAGTCCTCGGTAAGCGCATAGCCCATACCCATGAGCACGCCGCCTTCAATCTGGCCCTGAATGGAGATGGGGTTGACCACCTTGCCGGAATCGTGCGCGGCATAGACCTCGCTCACGCGACCGTCGTCGCCCAAAATGACCACATGCGTGGCAAAGCCGTAGCAGATGTGGCTCTTGGGGTTGGGGACGTCGGCGCCCAGCTTGTCGGTCGGCTCCAGATACACGTAACCAAACTCGCATCCCTCGAGCGCCTTGATGGCGGCGGCGGGGTCCTGAGGATGCATACCCTGGCCGGCGACGAGCTCCTGCGTGCGCAGCTGATAGGCGCGACCGTCGTCGTACTCGATCTTGACGCCATCGCCATGCGCATTCACGGGAGCATCGGGCGCAGGCTTGCCGGCCTCGATGCCAAGCATGGCATCGCGCAGTAGGAAGGCGGCACCGCGCACAGCCTCGCCGGTCACGACCGTCTGACGCGAGCCAGACGTGGTGCCGGAGTCGGGAGCGTTCTCGGTAGAGCACTCGCCGTTGGCGATGCAGCTCAGCGGCAGACCGCACGCCTCGGCAACGTCCTGCAAAAAGACGGTGTTGCAGCCCTGGCCGATGTCGGACGTGGCGGCATAGACCACGGCGCGGCCACCCTCGACGCGAATCTTGCAGCGACCGGCATCGGGCAGGCCCACGCCAACGCCGGCATTCTTCATGGCGCAGGCGATACCGGCGTGTCCGGGATGCGCGTAGTAGGCATCCTTGACCTCGAGCAGCGTCTCCTTAAGCGCCGTGGAGCAATCGGCAATCTGGCCGTTGGGCAAAACCTCGCCCGGCTCGATGGCGTTTCTGTAACGAATCTCCCACGGATCCAGGCCGACCTTCTCTGCCAGCAAGTCGATCAGGCTCTCGAGCGCAAACTCGGACTGGCAAACGCCAAAGCCTCGGTACGCGCCGGCAGGCGGGTTGTTGGTGTAGTAGCCAAAACCGCGAATGTCGGTGTTCTGGTACTTGTAGGGGCCGACGGCATGCGTGCAGGCGCGCTCGAGCACCGGGCCGCACAGCGACGCGTAGGCACCGGTATCAAAGTTGATCTCGCAGTCCAGGCCGGTAAAGTTGCCCTCGGCATCGCAGCCCAGTGTAAAGGTACCGTCCATGGCGTGGCGCTTGGGATGGAAGGCAAGCGACTCGGCACGCGTGAGCTTGCACTTCACGGGACGCTGGAACTTATATGCGGCGAGCGCGGCCAGGTGCTGGATAGACACGTCCTCCTTGCCGCCAAAGCCGCCTCCCACGAGCATGGTCTCGACGACCACGCGCTCGGGCTCGTTATCCCAGCCAAACATGTGGGCACACTCTTTGCGCGTATCGTAGGCACCCTGGTCGGTCGACTGCACCTTGACACCGTTCTTGTACGGGAAGGCCACGGCACACTCGGGCTCCAAGAAGGCATGCTCGGTAAAGGGCGTGGTAAAGCGCTGCGTCACGGTGAACGCGCTCTCCGCCAGCGCCTTGGCGGCGTCGCCGCGCGTCACATGGCGGCTCTGGCACACGTTGTCCTTGAGCTCCACCGTGTTGCCAAAGGCAAAGAAGCTGTCGTGCAGGCGCGGGGCGTCGGCAGCCCTGGCCTCGACAATGTTGCGCACGGGCTCCAGCGGCTCGTAATCGATCTTTACGAGCTTCTTGGCCTTCTCGAGCGTCGCCTCGTCCTCGGCAACCACCAGCACGATGGCGTCGCCCACGCAGCGGGTGATATCGCCCGCCGCGATCATGACGTCCCAGTCCTGGATAAGGTGGCCGACCTGGTTGACCGGCACGTCCTCGGCGCGCAGGATCCCCACCACGCCGGGCAGGACCTCGGCCTTGGAGGTATCGATGGAGAGCACGCGGGCGCGCGGGTATTTGGAGCGCACGGCGCTGGCATAGGTCAGGCCCGGCTGATCGAGCTCGTCGATGTCGTCGGGGTACTTGCCCTCGCCGAGCACCTTCTTGCGCACGTCGATACGGAAGGCGCGCTTGCCCACGCCGTAGTCGTCGCCGCGCTCCAGGCCCTCGTCAATCTGCTTTTCGCCGCGGAGCACCGCAGCGGCCAGCGAAATGCCCTCGATAATCTTTTTGTAGCCGGTGCAGCGGCAGACATTGCCGCGGATGGCGTACTTAATCTGCTCCTCGGTGGGCTCGGGGTCCTCGGCGATGAGCGCTGCACCCGCCATGACCATGCCGGGGATGCAAAAACCGCACTGCACGGCGCCCACGGCACCAAAGGCGTACACAAAGGCCTCGCGCACGTCCTCGGGCAGGCCCTCGACAGTCACGATGTTGCGGCCGGCGGCAAGGGCGGTGGTCAGTACGCAGGCCTTGACGGCCGCGCCGTCCACATGGATGGTGCAGGTACCGCAGGCGCCCTCGGAGCAGCCGTCCTTGGCGGAATGGATGTGCAGGTCGTCGCGCAGGTAGCGCAGCAGCGGCTTGTTTTGGGTCGTCGTGTGCTCGACACCGTTAACGGTAAAAGTGAATTCCTGTGCCATGGTGATTCCCTTCTACACGCCGGCGGCGATGCCGGTGCGGTCGTGAATGGCGCCATGCGGGCAGACGACGGCGCACATGCCGCACGACAGGCAGTCCGCGCCGTCGATATGGGCGCAGTTGTCCTCGATGCGGATAGCGCCGGCAGGGCACTTTTTGGCGCACATGCCGCAACCGATGCAGCTCGTGTCGCAGATCTTGCGCGCAATGGCGCCCTTATCGGTGTTGTTGCAGCGCACCAGGATGTTCTGGTAGCCGGGAACGAAGGCAATCACGCGCTGCGGGCACGCCATGCCGCACAGGCCACAGCCCGTGCACTTTGAGCGATCCACGCGGGCGATGCCATCGACCAGCGCAATGGCGCCGTGGGGGCAGGCCGTGACGCAGGCGCCACAGCCAATGCAGCCTTCGCTGCAGCGGGCGTCGCCGCCTGCGGAAGCACAGCCGCTTCCGCAGGCAACGTAGGCCACGTTATGTTGAATGGATTTGGCCATAAGAGACTCGCCTATTTCTTAAGAAGATACGGATAGCTGTCGCGCACGGCCTTGATGGTCAGGCGGACGGCCTCGGGAAGGCCGGTGTTGACGGCATCGACCGAGACGGTACGGACCGTGCCGGCAACACGGACCTTAAAGTGATCCTCGTCCACGGCCAGGAAGCCCTCGTTCTCGGAGTTCTCCATGTCCTCCTCACTCCAGAACAGGGTGAGCTTGTCCTTGTAGGGACGACCCTCCTGGTAGGGGCAGAACACGGCGCAGTTGCCGCACTCGTTGCACATGCCGTCGACATGTACCACCTGATGCTTGTCCAGGCCCGGCACCTTAATAGCAACGTTTGCGCGGTTGGGGCACACGTCGCAGCAAACCTCGCACACCGAGCCGCAGCCCAGGCAGCGGGTCTTGGTGCAGTTGCGCTTGTCGCGGCAGAGCGACCCCTTGCGCTCGTAGCAGGTGTCCTCGCGACCGGCCTGCTCGTTGCAGTCGGCGTACTTGTTAAAGTCCACGCCGGCGATGGCACGGGCGACCTCGGCGGCGTCGGCAATAGCCTCGACCACGGTGGCCGGACCGCGGCGGCAGTCGCCCGCAGCCCAGACGCCCTCGACGCCGGTGGAGGTGGCGGCAAGGCGGCCGCGATGGTCGTGCTCGACGCCCGCGGCATCGTACAGGCTGGCATCGATGCCCTCGCCCACGGCGCAGATCACCGTGGTGGCGGGAAGCTCAACGGTCTCGCCCGTGGCAACGGGGCTGCGGCGGCCGCTTGCATCAGGCTCGCCAAGCTCCATAACGTCGCAGGTCAGCACGGCGCCGTTGAGTGTCTTGGGCGCCAGCAGCTCGCAGAACTCAACGCCGTCGGCAAGAGCAAGATCGAGCTCTTCCTCGTCGGCGGGCATCTGCTTCTTGGTACGGCGATACACCAGGCGCACGTTCTTCACGCCAGCCAGGCGCTTGGCCACGCGGGCCGCGTCCATGGCGGTGTTGCCGGCTCCAATAACCACGACGTCCTCGCCCAGCTCGAGCTTCTCGCCCTTCTTGGCGGCCTCGAGGAACTCCAGCACATCGAGCTCGGCACCCTCGCCCAGGCCCGCAGAGCCGGGCATCCAGGCACCGGTGGCCACGACCACGTCGGTAAAGCCCTGGGCCTTGAGCTCGTCAATGGACTCCACGCGGGCGTTAAGCTGAACCCTGGCGCCAAAGGCCAGGCAGAGCTCGGCGTCGTGCGAGATATCGTCGCTGGCGATACGGAACTCGGGGATCACGTGACGGACCACGCCGCCGAGAGAGTCGCGGGCCTCAAAGATGGTGACGGGCACGCCGGCACGTGTCAGGAAGAACGCCGTCGCCAGGCCGGCCGGGCCGCCGCCGATAACGGCAACGTTGCGCTCGCCGTCGTTGGCGATGGCCTGGGCGCGCAGCTTGGGCAGCACGGCGGTCATGGCCTCGCGGGCGGCCTTGAGCTTGCTGGCGCGGATCTGGGCGCCCTCGGGCTCGTAGAATGCACGCTCGCAGGCACGGCCGCAGGGATGCGGGCAGATGGTGCCGGTAATGAGCGGCAGGGCGTTGCGCTCGATGATGATGTTGAGCGCGTCCTCGTAGCGGCCCTCGTCAACGGCCGCCAGATAGGCGGGAATATCCTGCTGGATGGGGCAGCTCGTGCGGCACGGCGTGGTAAAGCAGTCGGAAAGCGGGCTTTTGCCGGCGACCTTGCGGTCGGGCAGCGGACGCAGCGGCTTCTTGTAGAGCGGGTTGGTAAGCGAGTCGGCCTGGATCGCGGTCACGGCCTCGAGCGAGACGCCCGCGAACGGCTTGCCGTCCAGATCGGGGAACTCGCCAGCCATCTGGCTAAAGCGCTCGTAGCCACCGGGCTTGAGCACGTCGGTCGCCAGGGTAACGGGCCAAATGCCGGCGTCATACAGGGCGCGAATGTTGTAGACCGTAGCACCACCGGAGTAGCTGATGCGCAGCTTGCCATCGAACTGCTCGGTAATGCGACGAGCAGCCTCGATGGTCAACGAGAACAGCGAACGGCCGGACATGTACATCTCGGTGGAAGGCAGCTCGTTCCTGGTCACGTCGACGGGGAACGTATTGGTCAGCTTGACGCCAAACTCCAGGCCGCGCTCGGCGCACAGGGCAATCAGGCGCTCGAACATGGGCACGGCGTCGACCCACTGCAGGTCCTCGCGGAAGTGCGTATCGTCGAAGACGATGTAGTCAAAGCCCAGCTCATTGAGGCGCTGACGGGCAAACTCATAGCCCAGCAGCGTGGGGTTGCACTTGATGTAGGTGTTGAGGCCCTTCTCGGTGATCAGATAGGTCGCAATGCGCTCGATCTCCGCCGGCGGGCAGCCATGCAGCGTGGACTCGGTAATGGAGTTGGAGACGCGCGCCGGGATGGACTCGATAAACGCGGCGTCGACATGCTCAAACTTGTCCAGGTTAGCGAGCGCCCACGTGCGGCACTCGTTCCAGACGTCAGAGCCGCTGGCATCCTTCATGCCCTCGATGTAGGCGTCGACCTTGGGGCTCTTGATGCCCTCCAGGTCATAACCCACGGACATGTTGAAGACAAAGCCGTCCGGGCTGCCCAGGCCGTACTCGCGAGCGATCAGGTGGCAGGCAAACCATGCCTTCACGTACTCGGCAAAGGCCTGCGGAACCTCGAGCTCGGTCGACCACTCGCAGTTGTAGCACTCGTCCTGCGCCACGATGCAGGGCTTGTTCACACACTTGGAGAGCTCCTCGCCGTCCATAACCTGAACGGTCTTGAGCTCAAAGAAGCGAGAGCCGGCCACGTAGGAGGCAACGATGTTCTGGGCAAGCTGCGTGTTGGGGCCGGCGGCCGGGCCAAACGGGGTCTCGATGCGCTCGTCAAAAATGGGAAGCGCGCCCTCCTGGTTGGTCGTGACCATCTTGCGCACGCCAAAGATGGCGTCCTGGGTCTTATGCTCCTCGATGATCCAGTTCATCAGCTGCGAAAACGGGATCGGCCTCATGATGTCGCTCATAGTGAGCTCCTCTCTGTAACGCCCGGCGAGACCGCGCGGCGGGCGCAAATACGGTGTAGCGCTAGCACAGCGCCGGCGACCCCGCGGAGGCCGCCTATGCGCGCGTCGGATGCGGCGAAACATCTGACGCGCGCGAATCTACTTGTAATTAGTAGGCGCGATCGTTGAGCGTGCTCCAGAGCTTCTTGGACTCAGCCATGGTCCACGCGTTGATCTTGTCCTCATCAATGCCAACGAACTCGCGATCCTTGTAGAGGACGCGGCCGTTGATGATGGTGGTACGGCAGTTTTTGCCCATCATGCCAAAGAGCATGTGGCCGTCGATGTTCTCCTCGCTCAGCGGCGTAAAGGGCTTGTAGTCCATAACGATGACGTCGGCGGCAGCGCCGGCCTCGAGCACACCGAGCTTGCGATCGAAGTACTTGCTGGCCATCTTGGCGTTGTTCTCGAACAGCATGGTCATGGCCTCGCACCAGCCCACGTTGGGCATGGCGGCGTTGTGGCGCTGAATGATCAGGAAGACCTTGAGGCTCTCGAGCATGTCGTGGGTGTAGGCGTCGGTGCCCATGCACACGGGGATGCCGCGGCGGAAGAATTCGAGCACGGGGGCGCAGCCCACGGCATTGCCCATATTGGATTCGGGGTTGTTAACCAGCCAGGTGCCGGACTCCTTGACGATATCCATCTCGGCGGGCGTCACGTGGATGCAGTGGCCCAGCATGGTGTCGGGGCCGAGCAGGTTGTGTTGCAGCAGGCGCTCGACGGGGCTGATGCCGCCGCGGTTGAGGCGGGAATCCCACACATCGTTCATGCCCTCGCACACGTGGATGTGGAAGCCGGTCAGACCGTTGTTGGCCTCGGCCATCTTATCCATGGTCTCATCCGACAGCGTAAAGGTGGCGTGACCGCCAAACATGGCGGCGATCATGTGGTTGTCGTTATCGCGACGCTCCTTGGCGGCCCACTGGGCAAACTCGGCGTTCTCGGCAATAGCCTGATCGCACTTTTCCTGGCCACGGCGGTCGGAAACCTCGTAGCACAGGCACGAACGCATGCCCAGCTCCTGAGCGGCGTCCTTAATGGTAAAGAGGCTGCCCGGAATCTCGCAGAAGCTCGCGTGGTGATCGAAGATCGTGGTGACGCCGTCGCGGATGGAATCCAGAATCGTGGCATAGGCGCTGGCCTTGGTGCCGTCGAGCGTCAGGTTGTCGTCAATCTTCCACCACTGCTGCTCAAGATTCTCCAGGAAGTTGGTGGGGTTGCAGCCCTTAATGGCAAGGCCGCGGGCCAGACCCGAGTAGATGTGGGTGTGGCAGTTGATAAGTCCGGGCATGATGAGGTTGCCCTGGGCGTCGACGTACTCGGCATCCGGGTACTTGGCCTTGAGCTCGCGCTCGGGGCCCACTTCGACGATCGTATCTCCGTCAATGGCGACCGCACCGTTGGGAATAAACGGAGTCTGAGCGTTGCGGGTAAAGACGGAACCGTTAGCGACCAGAAGCATAAATGCTCCCTTCAACATCAGGGGCGGGGTTTGACACCTCTGACATGGCGGAAGTGCGAAGCGCCGGCCTACACCGGAAACGGGCCCTCTCCCGTCAACGCTTCACCAAAGGGACAAGCCCTTTGAAGTGCGGCTTGGCGCCGCATGGCGCCGGCGGACGAGGCGATGCGTCCGCCAGCGAATAGCACCGAATTGGTTACTTCTTGCTCTCGGGCAGGACCAGATCCACAGCGGCATCCTTGGCGGCATCGATGTGCTGAGCCACGACCGGCGTCTGCGGAAGGATCAGGTTAAGGACAATGGCCATGATGGCGGTGGGGGTCACGGCGTTGGAGCCGATGACGGTGGACACCCAGGTGGGCATGCCCTCGCCGGCGAGGCAGCCGCTGGCCATCCAAATACCCAGGCCAAAGACGACCGAGGTGCCGACGATGGTGGTGGTGCGCTGCGTGAGGCCCTCGCGGGTGAACATGCGCACACCGTTCATGGTGATGGTGCCAAAGACGCCGACGGTCGCGCCGCCGATGACAGGCTGCGGGATGGCGGAGAGCACGGCAGAGAGCTGCGGGAACAGACCGGCGATGGCAAAGACGGCCGCGATGATCACAAAGACCCACTTGTTGACGACCTTGTTGGAGCAGATGATGCCCACGTTCTGGCCAAGGGCGCTGGTGGGAAGACCGCCCAGCAGGCCGCCGACCATAGAGGTGAGGCCCTGGGACACAATAGCGCCGGAGAGCTCGCGCTCGGTGGGCATACGGTCGATGGAGCCCAGGCAGGCGGCGGAAACGTCACCGATAACCTGGATGGCGACCATGGGGAACACGACAGCGAGGGTAATGCAGACCTCGGGATCAAACTCGAGCGCGTAGGGCATGAGCTTGGGAAGGGCGAAGACCTGAGCGGTGGCGACGCTGGAGAAGTCGATCATGCCAAAGGGGATGGAGACGATCATGCCAACGATCATGCCAAAGAACACGGATCCCAGCTTGAGCGTGCCCTTGCCAAAGTTGGCGAGCGCAAAGACCACGGCGAAGGTGATAAGAGCGACGCACCAGGCCTGCGGGGTGCCCCACAGCGGCGTACCCATACCGCCGGCCATGTACTTGACGGCCGTGGGATAGAGAGAGACGCCAATGGAGAAGATGACCGTACCGGTCACGACGGGCGGGAACAGCCACTTGATCTTGCTGTAGGCCAGACCAAAGAGAACCGCAACGGCACCGCCGACGATCTCGCCGCCCAGCAGCGCGCCAAAGCTAAAGCCCGAGGCGCCCATGGCCTGAAGGGCCGGCAGGAACGCGAACGAAACGCCCATGACGATGGGCAGGCCGCCGCCGATACGACGGAAGGGAGCGAAGGCCTGAAGGGCCGTGTCGATTGCCGAAAGAATGAGTGCAACCTGGATGATGTCGGTGCTCTGCTGGCTATTAAAGCCGTAGACACCGGCCATGATGACCGCCGGTGTAATGATGCCGGCAAACGATGCCAGTACATGCTGAAGGGCACACGGGATCATTTCCTTAACGGGCGGCATGCCTTCGCGAGTGAACAGGGCTTCAGTGCCGTTCGTAACCGTCTCCTGGGTCATTTGACCACCAATCCTCGAAATAGTTGTTTTCGCATCTAACGCTCTATTGTGACGCAGCGCGGGGTTGAGGTTGTGCCTTCGTTGCATATCGTATTAAAGATGATTCTCATTCTCAATAATAATTTTTTGTTATCAGACTATTCTTCAGCTGAGATAACGCATTTCCGCAGGTCAGGAAAGTGTCTGGTCAAAATAACATCTAACTTTTCTTTTGGTCAACCGTTTACCGCCAAATTCCTACCGTTCGTCTGTATTACGCAATGTACCTGCTGATATACGAGATGATGAGCAGCGTGTTACCATGATAAAAAATTGTTATGAACACTTCGATAGAACCAAAAGGAGTTGCCCGTGAACGAGACCGTACGTCGCTTTTTGCCGATGGTCGATTTCCTGGAGCAGATACTCGGCAAAAACAGCGAAATCGTGCTGCACGATTTCTCGGATCCCGACCACGCCATCGTCGATATTCGCAACGGCATCGTGAGCGGCCGCAAGGTCGGCGGTCCCGCCACCGACCTGGCACTCAAGATCATGCACGACGCCAAGTATCGCGACCTGCCGTTTATTACGGGCTACGAGGGGCGCGGTGCCGGTGGCAAGACGTTGGAGTCGGCGACGTACTTTATCCGCGAGAATGACGAGATTGTCGGTATGCTCTGCGTCAACACCGACCTCTCGACCGTGCGCTCCATCAACGCCATGGCGCAGCAGCTCATGGCCTGCTTCGACGCGGCGCCTAGACAGGCGGAGCCCGCGTCTATCGAGGTCGAAAGCCTTTCGGAGTCTACGCAGGAACTCATCGACCGCAGTATTTCCGAGTTGCTGAGCGCGCGCGGGCTGGATGTAGCGTCGCTTGGTCAGAGCGACCGCGTGGACGTCATTCGCCACCTCAACGGCAACGGGGTGTTCATGCTCAAGGGCGCCGTGGCCTGCGCCGCCACCGCGCTGGGCATCTCGGAGCCCAGCGTCTACCGCTACCTGCAAAAAGTCCGCAAGGAAGGCTAAACGTTAACCCTTGGGGACGGAGGGAAACGGATCATTTTTGTCGCATCGCTTGACAAAAGACCCTGCAGTTCACACGCACTGCAGGGTCTTTTTGCATGTCATGTTTTGTTTTCGCCAACGTCTTAGAGAGCGGCGACGACCTCGATCTCGACCAGACCGCCGGCCGGAAGAGCGGCAACCTGGAAAGCGCTGCGCGCGGGGAACGGAGCCTCGAACTTGGAAGTGTAGATCTCGTTCACGGCAGCGAAGTCGGCAATGTCGGCCAGGTAGACCGTGGTCTTGACGACATCGGCAAAGGTGGCGCCGGCAGCGGTCAGCAGAGCCTCGACGTTAGCAAGGGACTGCTTAGCCTGGGCCTCGACGCCCTCGGGCATCTTGCCGGTTGCGGGGTCGATGCCCAGCTGGCCGGACAAGAACACCATGTTGCCGGTCTGGATGCCGGGGGAATACGGGCCGATGGCTGCGGGTGCGTTATCGGAAGACACGACGGTCTTGCTCATGTTTTTCTCCTTACGATCAGATAGAGAGCGTGAGCGCGGCGTTCACACCGGGAGGCACAATTCGGTCTGAACACCGCGCTTGATTTGGGATAGTACTCAAGGTTTCCGCGCGATGCAAGATTATTATCACGTTGCGAGAATAATTTATCGCCCAACGGCGCCTGTCGGCCGCTGAACGGCACGAACGGACGGTGAAGTTCAAAATGATCTGTTTCCCTCCGTCCCCATCGGATTAGGTGATCCATAGGGGACGGAGGGAAACAGATCATTTTTGCTGCAAGGGCTGCTGAAGACTTTATCCTGCTTGGGCCACAGGGCTCGTCCGCCGCAACAGCACCACTATACTTTTGAATATCTGAGCATTTTGAAAGGCAGGATATGACCGCAACCGCCAGCCGAACCACTAACCGCAGGCCCGAGCTTTTGGCCCCCGCCGGAGGCCCGGAGCCCTTTGCCGCCGCGCTCGCCGCCGGGGCAGACGCCATCTACTGCGGCATGGGCAGCTTCAACGCCCGCCGCAAGGCAACCAACTTTACCGACGAGGCCTTTGAGCAAGCCTGCCGCGCCGCGCATCTAGCCGGGTCGCGCGTCTACGTCACGGTCAACATCGTCATCAAGCAGTCCGAGATGGGCGATGCACTGCAGCTCATTCATCGCTGCTCCACGCTGGGCGCCGATGCCTTCATTATCCAGGACTGGGGTCTGTTCTTTGAGGCCAAGCGCACCATGCCCGGCATCGAGACACATATCTCGACCCAGGCGAACATCCACGACGACCGCGGAACCCTTTGGTGCCGTGAGCAGGGCGCCGACCGCGTGACTCTCTCGCGCGAGCTCTCCATCGACGAGATCGCCGCCATTCACAACGCCGCGCCCGATGTGGACCTCGAGGTCTTTAGCCACGGTGCCATCTGCTTTTGCTACTCGGGCCTGTGCCTGCTTTCGAGCTTTGCCATGGCGGGCCGCTCGGCCAACCGCGGCATGTGCGCCCAGCCCTGCCGCCTGCCCTACGAGCTGATCGACGAGAACGGCCGCTCGCTCTCCCCTGCCGGTCGCGAGCGCGCGCTGTGCCCGCGCGACACCAACACGTCGCAGCTTGTTCGCCGTCTGTATGACGCCGGCGCCGCATCGCTCAAGCTCGAGGGCCGCATGAAGGCCCCCGATTACGTGTATTCCATCGTCGATGTGTATCGTCACCAGATTGATGACATGCTGGCCGGGGTCGCCGTAGATAAGGACGAGGTAGCCGCCCGCCAGCGCCAGCTCAAGCGCTGCTTCAACCGCGACTTTACGCACGCCTATCAGGACGGCACCTCGGGCGACGAGATGATGAGCTATGAGCGTTCCAACAACCGCGGCCAGATCGTAGGCACGGTACTGGGCAGCCGTCTGGCCAACCGCGATGTGCGCGGCCTCAAGCCCGACGACCGCCGTCGGCGCGCCGCCATCGCCCGCATTGAGTTGTTTGAGCCCGTGGGCAAGGGCGACCTGCTGGAGCTTCGCCACGATAACGAGTTTGACCAGTTCCTGACCACCATTGCCGCCGATGATGCCGCCGCCGGCGACATCATTGAGTGCCGCGTGCCCCGCAGCATGCCCGAGGGCTGCCGCGTCCGCGTGATTCGCAGTCAGCGCGCCATCGACGCCGCTGGCGCCGCGCTCAAGCGCGATGTGCTGCGCCGCCGAGCTGTTGACGTGTCCGTCGTGGCGCGCCTGGGCGAGCCGTTTACTGTCACACTCACCTGCTGTGACAACCCCGCGCTCACCGCCACCGCCACGGGCTTCACCGTCGAGGCCGCCAAGACCCGCGCCGTCGAGGCATCCGATCTGGTTGAGCACGTCGGGCGCATGGGCTCCTCTCCCTTTGAGGCCGCAAGCTTTGACGTTTCGCTCGACGCCGGCTGCGGTATGGGCTTTTCCGCCGTGCACAAGGTGCGCGCCGCCGCTTGTAAGGCGCTGGAAGAGGCCATTCTGGCACCGTACGAGGAGCGCGAGAAAACGCTCGAGTTGCCGGTGCTCGACAAATGTACGCGACCCATGCCCGAGCACTACCGCGACGAGCCGCAGCTCTGCGCCACCGTCAACACGCTCGAAGCCGCCGAGGCAGCTCGTGCCGAGGGCGCCACGCGCATCTATATGACCACCGATGCGCTCGAGGCCGCCGGTGTCTCCCCCGCCGATGCATTTGAGCAGGGCATCGTACCCGTACTCGACGAGGTCTGCCGCGCCGTTGACCACGTACGCGTCGATCCCTGGATCAATGCCGGAGCCACCGTCGCCGTCGGCAATATCTCCGAGCTCGCCGTAGCCGCGCATGCCGGCGCCACGGCCGAGATTCGCTCTTGCCTGCCGGTGCACAACACGCCCTGCATGGAGGCGCTTGCCGGGCGCGGAGCCGGTGCGTTTTGGCTCTCGCCCGAGATCACACTCGACGAGATTGTCTCGCTCGGAGCCGCCGCGCCCGCGGCTCTGGGCATCACCGTCTTTGGCCGCCCGCGCGTCATGACAAGCGAGCATTGCATTCTGCAGGTTGCCAACGGCTGCATCCACGATTGTGCCAACTGCCGCCTGCGTGCCCGCAAGCTCTCGCTCAAGAATATCGACGGAAAGGTCATGCCCGTCCGCACCGACATCCACGGCCGCTCTCGCTTGTACGACGCCTACCCCATCGACCTCACACCGCAGGTTCCTCAGCTGCTCAATGCCGGCGTGCGTCGTCTCATGGTTGACGGAACCCTGCTCGAGGCCGATGAGATTGGCCGTGCCGTCGCTCGCGTCCGTCGCGCCGTCGAGGCGGCTCAAGCCGGCCGCAAGCCCGCCGCCCGCCTACGCGGGGCGACCTCGGGCTGCATGTTTGTGGGAATCAGCTAACCGAAAGGCTTACACGTGAACGAAGAACCTCAAGTCCTCTACTGCGACGCTTGGCTCATGGCCATCGACAAGCCCGCCGGCATGATCGTCCACGGCGACGGCACCGGCGAGCGCACGCTTACCGACTACGCCAGCGACCTGCTGCTGGCCATGGGCGACGGCTTTGCCGCGACTGACATGCAGCCGCTCAACCGTCTGGACCGCAACACCACCGGCGTGGTGCTGTTTTCGCTCGACAAACAGACGCAGCCCGCTTTTGACCAGATGGTGATCGACCACGCCTTCGAAAAGCACTATCTGGCGCTGGCCGAGGGCAAGATCGACTGGAACGAGAAGCTCATCGACATGCCCATCGCCCGCGATCGCCACGATAGCCGCAAGATGCGTGTCGGCGCCAGCGGAAAGCCCTCTCAGACGCGCGTCAAGGTACTCAAGCGTCTTAAGAGTCGCCGTGGCCTGCCCACGCGCTCGTATATCGATGTCGAGTTGCTCACCGGCCGCAAGCACCAAATCCGCGTGCATCTGGCGAGCGAGCGTCATCCCCTGGTTGGCGACGACCTGTACGGAACGCCGCGCCCCTGTGGCCTGATGCTCCACGCCCACAGCGTGTCCTTTACGCATCCCGTAACCGGCGAGCACATCCACATCGAAGCCCCCTGCCCCTGGGAGCCCTAAAGTCTGTCGAAAATGGACAGGTTTATTTTGGCTGGTTTTATCTGGACAAACGTCAAAACCACCACATAGGTTCCTACCCCTTCGCGGTGGTTTTGGCGTTTGCCCGTCCCCTGCTGTTAGACCGTGATGACGTTGTCCATCGACTGGTACTTGGCGGGCACCTCGCCCGCGGTGATAACCGTTGCGTCGCGGAAGTCCGCGAATTTTACGGGAGCCACCATGCCAAACTTACTGGCGTCCGAGATTACGAAGCGTTTGGCTGTATGGCGCATCGAGATACGCTTGACCTGCGCTTCCTCGATATCGGGCGTCGTAAAGCCCTGCTCGGCGGCAATGCCGTTAGAACCCCAAAAACCGCAGTTAAAGTTGTAGCGGTCTAGGGTTGCCAGAGCATCGGGGCCAACGAGCGCCTCGGTCTCGGGTTTAAGCTCGCCGCCCAGCACCACGGTGCGCATGCCGCGCAGAGCGAGATGCTGAGCATGGAGCACGGAATCAGTCACATAGGTGACCGATTCGAGATGCGGAAGATGCTCGATGAGTCTGAGCGTTGTCGAACCCGAATCGATGTACACAAAGCTCTCGGGCTCCACGAGCGCCGCGGCGCGGGCGCAGATACGCTCCTTGTCGTCGTTATGGAGATCACTGCGCTCACTGATCGTTAGGTCGCGCGTCACGTGCGCGCGCTCAAGACTTGTCGCGCCACCGTGCACCTTGGCGATGCGGTGCGCTCGGTCGAGCGTCTGCAGGTCGCGCCGAATGGTAGACGCTGTCACGCCCAGGGCCTCAGCAAGCTCCGGCACGGTAACCGAGCCAGCTCGCTGCACCATCGACACGATCGCGTTGAGCCTATCTTCCGCAAGCATCGCTTACTCCTCCTCGGGGTACACAACTCCCCAGTCGGCGCGGAGCTTGGTCATAAGCTCCATAACATCAGAAGCATAGCCCAGAAGCTCACGCTTCGAATCATCGCCGGCAACGGCCCTCTCCAGGTCGGCCATCTCGTAGCACAGAGCGTATGCCTCGGTGCCAGCGTGGACCTCCTCACGGTGACCGTCTGCAGTCCACACGATGGTCGCGTGATCGGCACGCGGATAATCGTTGACCTCGATATAGCACTTGTCGAAGCTAATGACCGAGCGCTTTGGCTGCTTGGAGTGGAGCGTAAGGCTCACGACACCCAGCTGCTGCTCGGCATTGCGGCAGACGATGCCGCCCGCAACGTCAACACCGGTCTCGCAGGTGTTGCCCAGCGAAACGACCTCAGCGGGCTGGCTTGCCATAAAGAGACGCATGACGGACAGGGCATACACGCCAATATCGAGCATGGCACCGCCAGCAAGGTTGCGGTTGTAGAAGCGATTGGTCAGATCGCCGTACTCCTTGTAGCTACCAAAGTTAAGCTGGGCAAGGTTCATGCGGCCAAAGTCGCCCACTTCCATGCGGCGGTGGAGCTCCTGATACAGCGGCATATGGAGCACCGTGGTGGCGTCCATAAGGACCACGTTGTGCTCGTCGGCGATGGCACGGGCCTCGTCGAGCTCAGCGGAGTTGAGGGTAATGGCCTTCTCGCAGAGCACGTGCTTGCCGGCGGCCAGAGCGGCGCGCAGGTAGGTGATGTGCGTGTTGTGCGGCGTGGTGATATAGACGGCGTCAATGTCCGGATCGGCATAGAGGTCCTCGACCGTGTCGTACACCTTCCCAACGCCATACTGATCGGCAAAAGCCTGGGCCTTGGACAGCGTACGGTTGGCAACGCCCGTGAGCTTACGGCCGGCAAGGGCGAGGGACTGAGCCATCTGGTTGGCAATAACGCCGCAGCCGATCACGGCCCAACGGAGCTCGGGAGCCGTAAAGATGTCGTTAGGGAACGGCTTGTCCTGGACCGAAACGAACGCTGCCTTTGCCGCTGCCGCAGCATCGAGCGGAGCCTGTTTGGAATCTGCCATTATGTGCCTCCTGTGTCATGGAACGTCTTGCATTTCGGACAGCTCTATATTCGCACAAACACGCGCGTCCGTGCGCGTTTGTGCGTATCTCGCCGCTAAACGGTCATTTTTGCCCCGTAAACGGCGCTTCAATACGCATATTCACGCAATCCCACGCACGCAAATACGCACAAGTGCGCATTGGTCATTGCTCAGAGACAGGGGCTTATGCTTAGAACTCAAAAGACAGGATGATCCGCTTAGCCTCGTCACTCATGGCGCGCTGCAGCTCAAAGGACCGCCCCTAACTGCCAACAGTATGCCCACTCATTTATGTCTGTCCCCAATGAGTGTTCTCACTCATTTAAGTCTGTCCCCAATGAGTGGGGATAGAAAAAGGCCCGGGTGCCGTGGCATCCGGGCCTTTGCTAGCAACTTAACTGTTGCGGGCAGTTTAGAACTTGTGGCCGCACTTCTTGCAGACGCGCAGCTTGTTCTTGCCGTCCTTCTCGTGACCGACGCGGGTAACCTTACCGCACTCGGGGCAAACGAGATTGACGTTGGAGGCGTCGATGGGAGCCTCCTGCGAAACGATGCCGCCCTGCTGGTTGGCAGCGTTGGGCTTGACGGCCTTCTTGACGACCGAAACGCCCTCGACAACGACCTTGTTCTCGGCGGGGAGAGCACGCAGGACAACGCCCTGCTTGCCGCGATCCTTACCAGAGAGAACCTGGACCTTATCGCCCTTCTTGATATACATATATCTCCCCTAACTACAGGGTCTCGGGAGCGAGCGAGACGATCTTCATGTACTTCTTGTCACGAAGCTCGCGAGCGACGGGCCCGAAGATACGGGTGCCGACGGGCGAACCATCGTTGTTGATGACAACGCAGGCGTTCTCATCAAAGCGAATGTAGGAGCCATCCTTGCGGCGGATCTCCTTAACGGTGCGAACGACGACGCAACGGACAACGTCCTTCTTCTTGACGTTGGCGCCAGGGGTAGCCTCCTGGACAGCACCGATGAACACATCGCCGATGCCTGCATAACGACGCTTGGAACCGCCAAGCACCTTGATGCAGCGAATCTTGCGAGCGCCGGAGTTGTCGGCGACGTTCAGCATGGTTTGCATCTGAATCATGGTAGATGTTCCTCCGAACTAAGAACCGAAGAGAGGTGCGCAGCCTTTACGCGGCCTGTGGTATGCAAACCAGGCATACGCACATCTTCGGAAACGTACAAGTCGTAAGAGCGACTGCTTATTTAGCGCGCTCGACGACCTCGATGAGGCGCCAACGCTTCATCTTGGACATAGGACGGGTCTCCATAACGCGGACGGTATCGCCCACGCCAGCCGTGCACTCCTCGTCGTGAGCGTGCAGCTTCTTGGAGCTGGTCATCATCTTGCCGTACTTGGGGTGACGCTTGCGCTCGGTGATGGTGACAACGATGGTCTTGGCACCGGAGACGGAGGTAACGACACCCGTACGGACCTTACGCGAGTTACGCGAATCAGTCATGTTCTCTCCTTAGGTCCTACTCGGCGACAGCGGACTTCTCCGCTGCGATCTCGCGGGCGCGCTGCTCCGTGAGGACGCGAGCGATGTCCTTCTTCACGGTGTTGACGCGAGCGGTGTTGTCCAGCTGGCTGGTGGCCATCTGGAAACGAAGGTTAAAGAGCTCGGCGCGCATTTCCTTCAGCTTCTCAACGAGCTGAGCGTCCGAGAGCTCACGAATCTCTGCGGGCTTCATTAGTTCTCCTCCTTGGCGGCGGCGGCGTCCTCAGCAGCCCACTTGGCCTCGAGAGCGGCCTCCTCAGCCATCTCCTTCTCGATGCGCTGCTCAGCGTTCTTAGCAGCAACAATCTTGGTCTTGATGGGAAGCTTGTGCTGTGCAAGACGCAGAGCCTCGCGAGCGACCTCCTCGGGCACGCCCTTGACCTCGAACATGATGCGGCCGGGCTTGACGACGGCCACCCACTCCTCGGGGTTACCCTTACCAGAACCCATGCGAGTCTCGGCAGGCTTCTTGGTGATGGGCTTATCGGGGAAGATCGTGATGTAGACACGACCGCCACGCTTCATGTAGCGGGTCATAGCAATACGAGCGGCCTCGATCTGACGGTTGGTGATCCAATGGGCCTCGAGAGCCTGGATACCAAACTCGCCGAAATGCAGCTCGGTATTACCCTTGGCCTGGCCCTTCATGGAGCCACGCTGCACCTTGCGGTGAAGAATACGCTTAGGGGCAAGCACTACTGACCCCTCCTCTCGGAGTTACGACGACGAGGACGGGAAGAGCCCTCGAGTGCAGGGTTGGGAACAGGCTGGCCCGGGAGCTTCTCGCCCAGGTAGATCCAGACCTTCACGCCGCAAGCGCCCATGGTGGTGCTGGCGACAGCCGTGCCGTAGTCGATCTTGGCACGGAGGGTGTGCAGAGGCACGCGACCCTCGCGGTACCACTCACGACGGCCCATCTCGGCACCGCCGAGACGACCGGAGCACTGGATACGGATGCCCTTAGCGCCGGCCTTGCGGGCGGACTGGACAGCCTTGCGCATAGCGCGACGGAAGGCAACGCGGCCCTCGAGCTGCTCGGCGATAGACTGAGCAACGAGGTTAGCGTCGAGCTCGGGGCGCTTGATCTCGACAACGTCGACGGAGAGCTGGCCCTTGGAGACGCCAGCGACCTTCTCGAGCTCGGTGCGGAGGGTATCGATCTCGGCACCCTTCTTACCGATGACAACGCCGGGGCGAGCGGTGAGGATGATGACCTTCACCTTGTCGCCAGCGCGCTCGATCTCGACGCGGGAGACAGCTGCGCGGGAAAGACGCTTCTCGAGGTACTTGCGGATCTCGAGATCGTTACCGAGGGTCTTAGCGTAATCCTTCTCTGCGAACCAGCGGGAGCGCCAGTTCTCGGTGATGCCAAGACGGAAGCCGGTGGGGTAGACTTTCTGACCCATACAGCTTTACGCCTCCTTTCGAGGAGCAACGACGACGGTGATGTGGGAAGTACGCTTCAGAATGCGAGAAGCGGAACCCTTGGCGCGGGGACGGATGCGCTTAAGCGTCGGACCCTCGTCAACATAGGCAGCGGCGACAACCAGGTTGTCGGCACGCAGACCGTTGTTGTTCTCGGCGTTCGCAACGGCGGAACGGAGAACCTTCTCGACATCCACGGCGACGGCGCGGTCGCAGAAGTGGAGGATGTCGAAGGCCTGAGCGACAGGCTTGCGGCGGATCAGATCGACCACCAGGCGGGCCTTGCTGGGGGAAACACGCACGTACTTAGCGACGGCACGAACCTCGGTGGCCTCAGTTTCAATAGACTTAGTTGCCATTTACGGTTAACCCCCTATTTGGCCTTGTGGCCACGGAACGTACGAGTCGGCGCGAACTCGCCGAGCTTGTGACCAACCATGGACTCGGTAACATACACGGGCACATGCTTGCGGCCGTCGTGGACGGCGATGGTGTGACCAACCATCTCGGGGAAGATGGTGGACGCGCGGGACCAGGTCTTCACGACGTCCTTCTTGCCAGCCTCGTTCATCGCGGTGATACGCGAGAGAAGGCGAGTCTCCACGAACGGGCCCTTTTTGAGACTTCTGCTCATAAGTGCTTTCTCCTAAAACTCGGTATCCGAAATTACTTCTTACGGCGACGAATGATGTGCTGGTTCGAGACCTTCTTCTTCTTGCGCGTACGAAGGCCCTTCGTCGGCTTACCCCAGGGGGTAACAGAGGGACGACCAGAGGTGTGGTTCTTGCCCTCGCCACCGCCGTGCGGGTGGTCGACAGGGTTCATGACGGTACCGCGGACGGTCGGGCGCACGTTCATGTGACGCTTACGGCCGGCCTTGCCGATGACGATGTTGGCGTGATCGGCGTTGCCGACCTCACCGACGGTGGCGCGGCAGGTAACGAGGATGCGGCGCATCTCGGAGGAAGGCATACGGACGATAGCGTACTTGCCCTCCTTACCCATCAGCTGGCAGGAGTTACCGGCGGAACGGGCGATAGCAGCGCCCTTGCCCGGCTGGAACTCGACGGCGTGGATGAGCGTACCGACGGGGATGTCGGCGAGGGGCAGAGCGTTGCCCGGCTTGATGTCGGCGTCAGAACCGGACATGATGGTCTGACCGACCTCGAGGCCCTTAGGGGCCAGGATGTAGCGCTTCTCACCGTCAGCGTAGTGCAGCAGAGCGATGCGAGCGGAACGGTTCGGATCGTACTCGATCGTGGCAACCTTGGCGGGCACGCCGTCCTTGTTGCGCTTGAAGTCGATCACGCGGTAACGACGCTTCACGCCGCCGCCCTGGTGGCGGGTGGTGATGCGGCCGTTGTTGTTACGACCGGCCTTCTTGGGCAGGGGCTCGAGAAGAGACTTCTCGGGCTTGGTGCAGGTGATCTCGGAGAAATCGGAGATCGTCTGCCAACGCCTACCAGCGGAGGTCGGCTTAAGGTGCTTTACAGCCATTACAATCCCTTTCAATAGGAATCCGTTAGCCATCGCAGACAGGGATTCGAGGTTCTGCCTCGGGTGCGATGACACCGGACGTATACACGGTTCCGGGCGTGTCCATTTTATACGCCCAAAACCTTGAGCTCTCGCCTCCCCTATTTGGGAGGCATGAGCTCACTCAACAGCAGCGAGTCTTAGGCCTGGTTGCCAAAGACCTCGATGGTGTCGCCCTCGGCCAGCGTGACGATGGCCTTCTTCCAAGAACGGGTCTTGCCGGCGACATAGCGCACGCGCTTGGTCTTGGGCTTGACCGTCAGGGTGTTCACGCGAACGACCTTGACGCCGAAGATCTCCTCGACAGCGTCCTTGATCTGATACTTGTTAGCATCCTTGGCGACCTCGAACGTGTACTTGTTCAGCTCCATGCCGGAGAAGGAACGCTCGGACACGATCGGACGGATGATGATCTCGTGGGCGGTCATTTATGCAAGCACCTCCCCGAAGTGAGCGGCGATGTCGGCGGGCATCAGCACAGCGTTGTTGTTGACGAGATCGTAGGTGTTGGCCTCGTCGGCAGTGATGATGAACGTCTTGGGAATGTTGCGGAACGACAGGTAGGCGTTGACGTCCTCATCGCGAACGATGATGGTCAGACGCTTGCCCTCAAGGCCGAGAGCCTTGAGCATGGCAACGGCAGCCTTGGTGGAAGGCTTCTCGAAGCCGTAGTCGTCGACGAGCACGAGCTCGCCATCGGCCAGCTTGGCGGACAGCGCGGAGCGCATAGCCAGCTTGACCTCCTTGTTGTTCATACGCTTAGCGTAGGAACGGGGCTTGGGGGCGAAGACAACGCCACCGTGACGCCACTGAGCAGCACGGATGGAACCCTGGCGGGCACGGCCGGTGCCCTTCTGACGCCAAGGCTTCTTGCCGCCACCGGAAACCTCAGAGCGGCCCTTAGCGGACTGGGTGCCCTGACGCCAAGAGGCCATCTGGCACTTGACGATGTGGTGCATAACGTGGATGTTCGGCTCGATGCCGTACACCTCAGCGGCGAGCTCGGCCTCGGCGACCTTCTTGCCCTCGCTGTTCTTTACTTCAAACTTTGCCATTTAAGTGTTCTCCTTGGTATGACGCTGGGCTAAATGGGCTGGGCCCTTAGGCCATACGGATGGCGACGAGACCATTCTTGGCACCCGGGACAGCGCCCTTGACCAAGATGAGGTTCTGCTCGGCATCGATGCGGACAACGGAAAGGTTCTTGACGGTAACGCGCTCGTTACCCATGTGACCGGCCATCTTGACGCCCTTGAGGACGCGCGCAGGATAGGCGCACTGACCGATAGAACCGGGGTGACGCTGGAAGTGAGAACCATGCGTCATAGGACCGCGGCGCTGACCCCAGCGCTTGATGCGACCCTGGAAGCCCTTACCCTTGGAGGTACCGATGACGTCGACCTTCTCGACATCAGCGAAATCAGCGACGGTGACGACCTCGCCGACCTTGTGCTCCTCGCCGTTCTCGACGCGGACCTCACGAAGGAAACGGACAGGCTCGACGCCAGCCTTGGCGAAGTGACCAGCCATGGGCTTGTTCACGTTCTTGGCCTTGATGTCGCCGAAACCGATCTGGACGGCGTCATAGCCGTCGGTTGCCTGAGTTTTAACCTGCGAGACAGCGCAGGGGCCAGCCTGGATGACCGTGACGGGAACGACGTTGTCGTCCTCGTCCCAAACCTGGGTCATGCCAATCTTGCGGCCGAGAATCATGCTGATCAAGATATGATCCCAACTCTCGCGTGGTCTTGGGACAATGCGTACACCACCGAGCGTACGCCCCTAGAGGACCACTACTTACACGACGTGCTCCCCAGCCTTGTATTTCGTCCGGACTACCTGACAACCCTATTAAGCAGGCATTTTGTCCAGCCAGAATACTCCCCTGGTTACACACAGCTGTTTAGTATACACGGCTGCGGGCGTATCCATCGAGATTCATATTTCACTCACATTGTTTACGCAGGTAAAGTGCGTGGCACGTTCCCAGTGTGCGGCGGAGGGGGCGGGCCTGAGACATATTAAGGTTGCTGCTCTACAGTCCTGCTCACGACGGAGAGCACATTAAGTGCTCTCCTGTTCGTGCGGAACTCGCGACAACCTTAATATGTCTCAGGCCCGCCCCCTCCGCCGCACACTGGGAACGCCACGTTGATGTCTGCTAAACCTTGCTCGCTCAGGCTAATGACTTTGTTGGGGGTCCACTATTTGCTGGAGGGTGAACTTGCATTGCATTGGCTCGCCTTCTGCTTGTGACTTTTCCTCTTCGAAATCGAAGATCATGATGGCGCAGTTGGGGAGTTTTGTTGGGAGCTCGAAGCCCTCTGGGGCTGCAGCCTTGATGAATTGGCGGCTGGCGCTGCCGTGGCTTACTGCTAGGAGGGTTTCGATGCCCTCGGCGCCCATGAGATTGGAGAGGGCGCCTACCATGCGTTCTTGCAGCGCGCGGCTTCCTTCTCCTCCGAAGGGGACCAGGTCCTCGCCCGGATCCCAGACGTCGGTGGGCAGGGCGTCGTGGGGGCCTTCTTCGAAGGTGCCGTAGCAGCGCTCGATAATGCCTTCGCAGGGCTCGACTGCTGCGTCCGGGCCGAGGAGCTCGCATGCGACGAGCTGAGCTGTGTCCATGGCTCGGCCTAAGGGTGATGAGGCCACTTTGTCGGGAACGACGTTGTGGGCTTTGAGCCATGCGGCTGCCATCCCGGCTTGCTGACGGCCCAAATCGGTGAGCGGTGAATCGCAGCGGCCCTGGACGAGCTTTTTGACGTTGAATTCCGTCTGACCGTGGCGGAGTAGATATAGACGCTTCATGCTCTCCCCTTCTGTATAACTTGCTTTGCCGGCACAGCCCTACTCGTGGGTATGTCCTACGTAGTCTTCGTCGATCGTAATCTTGGCAATCGACTTGGGATATTCCGATTCGACCCGTTGTGCCAGCGCGTGCTTTACGTCTTCGGCACTCATCTGCAGATCCGAGGGACGCACGCAGTCAAAGATCACGTTGGTGTGCGTGGGACCCGGAACACAGCGTAGGTCGTGGATCGAGAGGCGGCTATCGATCTCCTGGGCCATGGCGTTAATGCACAAACGCATGCTCGCCACTTTGGGGTCGTCGGTCACGATGGGATCGTAATGGAGTGTGACGATCATGCCGTCTTCGACCCTAAACGACTGCTCGATGTTATCGAGCGTGTCGTGACTTTCCATCGGACTGGCTTCGGCTGCCATCTCGGCGTGAGCGCTTGCGAACTTCCTGCCCGGGCCGTAATCGTGAACCATCAGATCGTGAACGCCCAAAACGCCGGGATAGCTCATGATCTTGTCTCGAATGTGCTTGACCAGCTTAGGATCGGGCGTCTGGCCCAAAAGCGGGCTCACCGTATCCCGGATGAGTTCAAAACCGCTCCAGCCAATATAGGCACCAACGGCAAGGCCGACCCAAGCGTCAAGGTTGATGCCCGTCACCTGCGAAACAATTGCGCACGCCAGTACGGCGCCCGTGGCAAGAACATCGTTCTTAGAATCCTGCGCGGTCGCATGCAGCGTCTCGGACTCAATGCGATCGCCGAGCTTTTGGTTGAGGGCCGCCATCCAGAGCTTTACGACCATTGAAAGCACCAGAACTGCCACCAGGGCAAGCGAGAACTCGACAGGTTCGGGGTGGATGACGCGCTCGACCGAGGACTTCACCAGCTCAACGCCAATCAGCAGCACGAGCGCCGCCACGACCAATCCCGAGAGATACTCATAGCGACCGTGGCCGTAAGGATGCTCGGGGTCGGCCGGCTTGCTCGCCAGCTTAAAGCCCAGCACGCTCACGATATTCGAGCTGGCATCGGACAGGTTGTTCATGGCATCCGCCACAATCGAAACCGATCCCGAAACCACACCAATGGCACCCTTTGCAGCACAAAGCGCCACATTGGCGACAATACACACCACGCCCGTCAGCGTGCCCACACGCGCACGATCACCCTGTGCACGTTTAACAATCCATTCGACCATCTTTATCCGCCCCACGTCCTACTTATATATCTATTGCTCAAACGGATTGTAGTGTAGCCACTTTGCCCTCTAGATACAAAAAAGGCCGCAACCCACGCGGGCTGCGGCCATCAAAGCGGATGTGACAAAGGAATTGTCCCTCTGTCACATCGTTTGATCTATGCGCTTGCTCCGGCAATATCCTTCGCGGTTTCGTGTGAATTGGCTCCGTCCTCCGTCGCCTGCTCCTGCGACGGCACCACACCAAAGCAGTAGCTCAGCGCCGCAGACACCGCGAATGCCGTACCGCCAGCAGCGCAGCACCACAGCAGATTCGATACGCCGCCCGTGGCAAAGCCGATGACCATAAGCACATTCGTCATGCCGATGGTGTAGGCCGTAACGTGCCCCACGGCCGCAACAAGGCCTCCGACGGCGCCGCCAATGGCCATGCACGTCAGGCACCTGCCATATTTAAAACCGCAACCGTACAGCGCCGGCTCGCTTACGCCGCCAAGAACACCCGAGATCGAGTAGCCCAGCATGAGCGCCTTCTCGTCCTTATCCGCAACGCGGAGCGACGCGCCAAAGGGCATGCCCCAAACGGCAAACGTCGCCATAGTCGCGGCGATCAGGATGCACGAATCCGTTCCCACACTCATAAACTGCGCATAGGCGAGCGATAGGACAACGTTGCTGACACCCGCAATCTTAAGGAACTCCCAGCCCGCCGCAAGCCCCATGAGCGTGAACAGCGACACGATGCCGCCCGAATTGCCGAGCATAAACATGAGCTGTCCCAACAGCATGCCCAGATAGCTGCCCGCCGGGGCCGTAATGCACAGGGACACCGGAACCATAACGAGCATCGTCGCAAACGGAACGAACGAGAACGCCACGGCCTGGGGGATCACGCGCTTAAAGAAACGCTCCACCTGCCATAGCACAGGAACCGAAATGAGAACCGGGATAACGGTCGTCGTGTAATCGTTGACTGGCGCAGGGAGCAGCCCATACACGGAAGTCATCGATGCACCTGTCATCGACGCGGCATCGACAAGCTTGAGCAGATCGGGGGCAATGAGGACGCCGCCCAGCATCATGCCCAGCTGTTCCGAGCAGCCGAGCTGGCGGGCGGCGGCCCAACCAAGATAGATGGGAAGAAAGTAATAACCGGCGTTATAGAGCCAGCTGTAGAACAGCCGATAGATTTCGGAGTCGGCAGGCCATAGGCCCAGCATGCCTTCGCCCATAATGACGGCAACGGTACGGAACAGCGCGGCGCAGACAATAAACGGCAACGCCGACATCATGCTTTTGGACAGATATTCGACCACGGCCATGGCGTTTGCTTTTACCGTCTCCGACAGCGCAGCCTTAGAAACTTGTGACATGGAACACCTTTCCCAATGTGACAAAGGGACTGTCCCTTTGTCACATCACGCGATACTTACCGATTTCTCGGTACTTTTCGTAGCGGAGGTTTGTGAGCGTCGCATCGTCGAGTCGCCCGAGCGCATCGAAGGCTGCGAATGCCGAGGACATGACGGCGTCGGCAATCTCCTCATGCGACAGACCCCTATCGTCGACAATGCCGTCGATAATGCCGAGTGCCAGCAGATCGGGGGCTGTGAGCTTAAGCGCCTCGGCGGCCTCATCCGCGCGCTCGGTATCCTTCCACAGGATCGACGCACAGGCCTCGGGACTCACGACCGAATAAGCCGAGCTCGAGAGCATCAGGATGCGGTCGGCCACGGACAGCGCCAACGCGCCGCCGGAACCGCCCTCGCCCGTCACTACCGAAACGATCGGCGTCTTAAGGCCGCTCATCTCCATAAGATTCTGGGCAATCGCCTCGCCCTGACCGCGCTCCTCGGCACCGATACCGCAAAACGCGCCCGAAGTATCGACCAGACACAGGACCGGCCGTCCAAACTTCTCGGCCTGACGCATCAGGCGCCGCGCCTTGCGATAGCCCTCGGGATGCGCCATGCCAAAGTTGCGGCGCATGCGCTCTTTGGTCGTAGTGCCGCGCTCGATGGCGATAACCGTCACAGGACGTCCGTCTTTCCAGCCAATGCCACCCACCACGGCGGCATCATCGCCAAAGTAACGGTCGCCGTGTAGCTCCACGAACCCGTCCAGGCCCAGTGAGATCATCTCGCCCGCCGTGGCACGATCTGCCGAGCGGGTCTGCTTGACAATCTCGAGCGCGGTTTTTGGTGCCGCCGAGCGCTTAAACAAGTGTCCCAGCTTTTTGCCGCAACGACCCGTATGCACGATCTCATGCGGTGCCCCCGGGCTGGGCGCATGCCCTTCGTGCAGCGCCAACAGCTCGCCTACCGTGAGCGCAATCTCGCCGCGCGGAACAACGGCATCGCAAAAGCCGTGCTCCAGCAAAAACTCGGAGCGCTGGAATCCCTTGGGCAGGCGCTTGTGCATGTTCTGCTCGATCACGCGCGGGCCGGCAAATGCCGTCAGGGCATCGGGCTCGGCCAGGATAATGTCGCCCTCCATGGCAAAGCTCGCGGTTACGCCTCCGGTCGTGGGGTCGGTGAGCACCGTGATATACAGGCCGCCCGCCTCGCTGTGGCGCCTAACCGCCGCAGAAATCTTGGCCATCTGCATAAGCGATGTCACGCCCTCTTGCATGCGCGCACCGCCCGAAACGGTAAAGCCGACAACCGGCAATCCCAGCTCGGTCGCGTGCTCAAATGTGCGACAGATCTTCTCGCCCACCACAGAACCCATCGAGCCCATCATAAAGTTGGCGTCCATAAAGAAGAGTGCGGTATCGCAACCGCAGATTTTGCCCCTGCCGCACACAACGGCATCGCGCTCGCCCGAACGCTCGCTCACGCTCTTGAGCTTGTCGGCATAGCCGGGAAACGAAAGGAAGTCCTCCGACGCCAGATTGGCATCCCATTCCTCAAACGTGCCCTCGTCGACCGTCATGCGCATGCGCGCGCGACCGCTCACGCGAAAATGTTTGCCGCAACGAGGGCAGACCTCGAGGTTGTCGTGCAGGCGTGCCTCATCGATCACACGGCGGCACTCCGGGCACTTGATAAACACGTGGCGCGCGGGAAACTCGGCGCACGACTCGGTTATCGGCCCCTCAAGGACATTGACCGTCTTCGCTTTTCTATTCATCAGCATAGAGATGCCCCATCAGATCGGTGTGATACATGCCCGACAAGAACTCGTCGTTTGCCAGCACGTCGAGCTGAAGCTCGCTGTTTTCGCTCACGCCCTCAATCACGAGCTCGCCCAGGGCCGAGCGCATCTTGCGAATGGCACCGTCACGCGTGGGCGCACACACGATGAGCTTGCCGAGCATGGAGTCGTAGTACGGCGGAACGTTCGCGCCGGTAAACATGGCGGAATCCCAGCGCACGCGCGGACCGCCCGGCACGCGCAACGCGGTGACCGTTCCGCATGACGGCAGAAAGTCCGGCGTCTCGGCATTGATGCGGCACTCCATGGCGTGGTTGCGGACCGGCATGTCCTCCTGCTCAAAGGGCAAAGGCTGGCCGGCCGCCACGCGCAGCTGCCACTTGACCAAGTCGGTATCGGTCACAAACTCCGTAACCGGATGCTCTACCTGCAAGCGCGTGTTCATTTCCATAAAGTAGAAATTGCCGTCGTCCGAATACAGGAACTCGATGGTACCGGCTCCTTCGTAGCCGACGGCACGAGCCAGGTCACGCGCCGCCTTGTGCATGCGAGCACGAATGTCGTCGTGTCCGTCGAGGCACGGCGCGGGGCTCTCCTCGATCAGCTTTTGGTTGCGGCGCTGCACCGAGCACTCACGCTCGCCAAGCGAAAACACATGGCCCTGCTTATCGGCCATAATCTGCACCTCGACGTGGTGCGCCGGCGCGACAAACTTCTCCATGTAGCACTCGCCGTCGCCAAAAACGGCCTCGCCCTCGGCACGCGCCTCGATAAACGCCTTTGCCGCATCTTCCACGCGCTCGACCTTGCGAATGCCGCGACCGCCACCACCGGCACGCGCCTTAATAAGCACGGGGCAGCCAATGCGCTCGGCCTCGGCCGTTGCCTCCTCGGGGCTTTTGAGCAAATCGCAGCCCGGAACGATGGGCACGCCCGCCGCGGCAGCCGTTCGACGTGCGGCGTCCTTGTCGCCCATGCTGTCGATTACCTCGGCCGAAGGACCGACAAACGCCAGGCCATACTTGTCGCAGTCGCGCACGAAGCTCGCCTTCTCGGAAAAGAAGCCATAACCGGGATGAATTGCCTTAACTCCCGACTTCACGGCACAGGTGAGCACAGCATCGTCGTTGAGGTAGCTCTCGGCAAGACGCGGGCCGCCGATGCAATACGCCTCGTCGGCAAGCTGCACGTGCAGCGCGTCCGCATCGGCCGTGGAATAAACGGCGACGGTCTTGATGCCCATATCGCGGCACGCGCGGATAACACGGACCGCGACCTCGCCGCGGTTGGCGATGAGCACTTTGTCGAACATGAAGCCTTCCTTAACTTTCGTGCATGAGTGCAAAGGACATATCGGCGCGGCAGCAAACCTCACCGTTGACGCTCGCAGTACCCGTCGCAAAGCGGAACGGCCCGCGCGCACGCGTGATGGAGCACACCAGATCCACCGTGTCGCCCGGGCGCACCGGACGCTTAAAGCGCACCTTGTCCAGACTCGTGTAGAACGGCGTCGCGCCGCGCGCCTCCTCATCGCCCATCAGCAGCACGCAGCAGTTCTGGGCGAGCATCTCGCACTGGATCACGCCGGGGACGACCGGGTTTCCCGGAAAATGCCCCTGCAAAAAGTACTCGTCGCCCGTAATCGTGATCTTGCCGTGGGCCTCGTCGCCCACTAGCTCGGCTTCGTCGAGCAAAAGCATCGGCTCGCGATGCGGCAACAGCTTCTTGAGCTCTTCTTTGTTCATGGATATCACCTATCCGATCCTCATGAGGCAGCTGCCAAACTCCACGAGGTCGCCGTCGGCCACGCAGATCTCGAGCACCTCGCCGTCTGCCTCTGCCGTTACCTCGTTGAGAACCTTCATGGCCTCGATGATGCAGAGCGTCTCGCCGGCCTTGACCTTAGAGCCCACGTGCACAAACGGCTCGTCGCCCGGCGCCGGGGCAGCATAGAAAACGCCGACCATGGGAGCGGTCACCTCGGTGCCCTTGGGCTCTGGTGCGGCGGCAGGTGTCTGCGCGGCGGGCTCCGGTGCGGCAGGCGCGACTGTGGGAGCTGCAACTGGAGCGGCCATAGCGCTCGGCATGGGCATGGGCACGGCAACCGGCTGTGCGGCGCTCGCGCGCTCGAGTTCGACCGCGGTGCCATCGGGCTCCTCAACGCGCACGCGCGTGAGGCCGCGGTCCTCCATCACATCGGCTATCTCGGCAAGTCTTTTGGAATCCATGCTCTAGCTCCTCGTATATCTACGCAGCGCGATGGCGGCGTTGTGCCCGCCAAAGCCTAGGTTGGTCGAAAGCGCCCAGGTAAGGTCGGCGCGAACTGCGCGATTGGGCGTGTAGTCAAGATCGCAGGCGGGATCGGGCGTGCGGTAGTTAATGGTCGGCGGCACCACGCCCTGCTCGAGCGCCATGGCGCAGGCCATGACCTCGATGGCGCCCGTGGCACCGATCATGTGGCCGGTCATCGACTTAGTCGACGAGACGTGCGCGGCGCGCGCCGCGTCCTCGCCGAGCGCACGCTTAATGCCCGCCGTCTCGGACGAATCGTTGAGCTTGGTCGATGTGCCGTGGGCATTGATGTAGAGACCCTCGGAAGGCTTGACGTCGCCCTCGGTCACCGCCAGCGATATCGCGCGGGCAATGCCGGCAGCCTCGGGATCAGGACTCGTGATGTGATAGGCATCATCGGTGTTGCCGTAGCCCACGACCTCGGCATAAATGTGCGCACCGCGCGCCTGCGCATGTTCCATGCTCTCGAGCACGAGCACGCAGGCGCCCTCGCCCATCACAAAGCCGTCGCGGTCTGCATCGAACGGACGGCAGGCCGTCGCGGGATCGGGGTTGGTGGTCAATGCGCGGCAGGACGTAAAGCCCGCAACGGCATCGGGGATAATGGCCGCCTCGGCGCCGCCCGCGAGGATCGCGTCGGCATAGCCGTGCTTGATGGCGCGGAACGCCTCGCCCACCGCATGGGCCGAGGTTGCGCACGCGGTCACCACGGGCAGGGTCGGGCCCTTTGCCTTGTGGCGGATTGCGATATTGCCCGATGCCATGTTGGGGATCATCATCGCGATCATGTAAGGCGATGCGCGACGAGGCCCCCGATCGGCGATCGTGTGGACGTTGTCGACGAGTGTCTGCATGCCGCCCACACCCGAGCCCACGTAGACGCCCAGGCGCTCTCGATCGATGGCGCCTTCGACATCAAAGCCCGCATCGTGCATAGCCTCGTCCGAAGCCGCCATCGCAAACTGAACGCAGGGGTCCAGATGCTTTGCATCACGCTTGCCAAAGTACTCGTTGCCGTCAAAGGCCTTGACCTCGGCCGCCACCTTGACGGCAAACGCATCGGTATCGAAGTGCGTGATCGGGCCGATGCCGCACGTGCCGGCGCACATGGCCGCCCAGGTGGCAAGCGCCGTGTTGCCGAGCGGCGATACGGCACCGATGCCGGTGATTGCAACTCTCTGTTCCATCATGGTCTCCTCATCCAAGCCGTTCTTCGGCCCTGGTTTCTACATCGCCATTCCGCCGTCGACGCGTACGACCTCGCCCGTAATGTAGGCAGCCGCGTCGCTCGCCAAAAAGCGCACCACGCCGGCCACTTCCTCGGGACGCGCCATGCGCCTCAGGGGAATCTGCTCCTCGCATGCCGCACGCACCTTATCCGATAGCTTTGCCGTCATATCGGTCTCGACAAACCCGGGTGCGACCGCGTTCACTCGTACGCCGCGGGGCGCAAGCTCGCGCGCTACCGCCTTGGTCAGGCCGATCACGCCCGCCTTAGAGGCAGCGTAGTTGGCCTGCCCGGCATTGCCCATCAGGCCCACAACCGAGCTCATGTTGACGACGCAGCCGCCGCGCTGGCGCATAAAGGTCTTGGTGAGCGCGCGCGTCGTGTTAAACGTTCCTTTAAGGTTGACATCGAGCACGCGATCGAAGGCGTCATCGCCCATGCGCATGAGCAGGCCATCGCGGGTGATGCCAGCGTTGTTGACGAGCGCCCAAATGGAGCCAAAGTCGTTGAGGACCGCTTCCACGCACGCGTTGACGGCAGCGGGGTCGGCCACGTCACATTGATATGAGCGCGCCGTGGCGCCAGCCGCCTCGCAGGCGTCGCACGTCTCGCGCGCCGCATCGACGCTGCCGGCATAGACGACGGCGATATCGTAGCCATCCTCCGCCAGACCGATAGCGCAGGCGCGGCCGATACCCCGCGAGCCGCCCGTGACCAGTGCCACGCGACGTGAGTCGTTGCGCTCGAGCGCGCCATTGTTCAAGTTGCCCATGTCATTCCTTTCGGGTTACAGCCCTGTGGACTATGCGAGCTCGTCGGCAATAGCTGCGACCTGCTCGGCCGTCTCGCACAAATACACACGAACGTCGCTCAACGTACGCTTGACCAGGCCGGACAGTGTTTTTCCGGGACCGACCTCAATAAACGTGTCGATGCCCTGATCCTGCAGAGTGTGCAGTGTGTCAACCCAGCGCACGGCATGGCTCACCTGGTTGACCAGGACCTCCGATGCCGCTTGGGAGTCCGCCGGATAGGGCGCCGCCGTCATGTTTGCCACAACCGGAATGAGCAGCGGGGACGGGGCGTGACCGGCTTGGATATACGTCGCCAGCCCCTCAGTCGCCTCTGCCATATAGGGGCTATGGAACGCACCCGACACCGCGACCTTCATCGCACGGCCGCCCGCCTCTTTTACCAAGACGTCGAGCGCCTGCAGTGCATCGGGCGCTCCGGCCACAACCGTCTGCTGGGGGCTGTTGTAGTTGACCGGCCAGCAGTCCTCGCCTGCCTGTTTTGCCAGGCCCTCGACTTGCGCCGCATCGAGCTTGATGACGGCACGCATGCAGCCCGGATGGCGCTCGGCAGCCGTGGCCATCAGCGCCGCGCGCTCGCACACGAGCTCAAAGCCCGCTCGCGTATCGAATGCCCCCGCAAAGGTGAGCGCGGCGACCTCGCCCAGCGAGAATCCCGCACAGGCGGCAGGCACCACGCCGCGCTCGTGCAGGGCGACGGCGACAGCCAAGTCGTGCACGAACACGCAAGGCTGCGTGTTCTCGGTCTGCGAGAGCTCCTCTTTCGAGGCGCTCTGGCACTGCTCGCTGGTCCCCGGGCGCACCTCATCGGCGATTGCAAACACCTCGGCAGCCGCCGGCGACGCTTCGATAAGGTCGACGCCCATCGCGGGATGCTGGGCACCCTGGCCTGCAAACAGAAACGCTACGCTACCCATGCGGACGCACCCTTCAGGACATGCTCGGCGCCATCGACCAGATCGTCGACGATTTCGCGTGCGCTCTGGCGTTCGTTGACCATGCCAGCAATCTGTCCGCACAAATACGAGCCCTCTTCGTAATTACCGTCCTTGGCGGCCTTGCGAAGGGCGCCCGTGCCCATGGCCCCGAGCTCCTCGACGCTTGCGCCCGCCGCCTCGCTCTTGGCGTAGGCGTTGGTGAAGGGGCTCTTGAGGGCACGCACCGGGTGTCCCGTCGAGCGGCCGGTCGCACGCGTCGACGTGTCGCCCGCCTTGAGCACCAGCTCTTTGTACTGTTCGGATACGGTGCACTCGTTTGCGACCAGAAAGCGTGTTCCCACCTGGACGCCGGCAGCGCCGAGCATAAAAGCGGCCGCCACGCCGCGGCCATCGGCGATGCCGCCAGCCGCAACCACGGGAATATCGACCGCATCGACAACCTGCGGGACAAGTGCCATCGTCGAGGTCTCGCCAATATGGCCGCCTGATTCGGTGCCCTCGGCAACCACGGCAGTGGCTCCGCGACGCGCCACGAGACGCGCCAGCGCCACCGAAGCCACGACGGGAATAACCTTGATGCCCGCCTCGTTCCACGCCTTCATGTACTTGGTGGGATTGCCGGCGCCGGTCACCACAACGGGCACCCGCTCATCAATCACCACTTGTGCGACCTCGTCGACAAACGGGCTCATGAGCATAACGTTGACGCCAAAGGGCTTATCCGTCTTGGCGCGCAGCTCGTGAATCTGATCGCGCAGCCAGTTTGCGTCGGCATTCATGGCCGCGATAATGCCTAAGCCGCCTGCCTCGGACACGGCAGATGCCAACGAGGCGTCGGCAATCCAGGCCATGCCACCCTGGAACACGGGCTTTTCGATGCCGAGCAAATCGCAGAGAGGAGACTTGAGCATCACTACTTCTCCAATGCCGCCTCGACCGTATCGATGAACTCGCCGACCGTCTTGGGGTTCTCCTCGGTATCGAGCTCAATGCCAAACTCGTCCTCGACGGCAACGAGGATCTCGACGGTACCCAGGCTGTCGAGGCCAATCTCCTCGAGCGTGGACTCGGGCTTCATCTCGACATCGTCAAGGCCGGCGGTCTCGCGGATAACGTCGCAAACGCGCTCGAAGGTCTTCTGATCTGCCATGGTAGTTCTCCTTTGTTTGTGCCCCAGGGGCGTTTTCATTTCCTATGTGCAACTACTTCCAGCGAAGTAGATAGCCACCTACATCCAAGCCGGCGCCAAATCCGACCAGGGCGATGGTGTCGCCCGCGTGCAGCGCGCCGGTATTTGCCAGTCGATCGAGAGCAAGCGGAATGCAGGCGCTCGAGATGTTGCCGGTTTCACGTAACGTTCGGACCACACGGTCGTCAGGCACACCCAAGCGCTTGACCGCCTGACTTAAGATTCGTTCGTTAGCCTGATGGAATACAAAGTGGTCGATGTCCTCGACCGCGATGCTCGCGTCGCAGGCGAGCTTGTTGACCGTGTCGCAGATGGCATTGACGCCAAACTTGAAGACGCGACGGCCGTTCATGGAAAGCACGCTTTCGCAGTCCTGCGCCGTCTTATACGGCGAGGAGCCCGCCAATCCGGGGACGCGCAGTGTTTCGACGTCAGGCGACGTCGAAAGCTCAACGGCAAGGGGATTCTCTCCCCCAGCCTCTATGACCGCAGCACCCGCGCCGTCGCCAAAGAGCACGCACGTGGCACGGTCGGTCCAATCGAGCGCGCGCGTCATCTGCTCGGCGGCAACGACCAGCACGCGCTTGGCGCGACCGCGGGCGATATAGCCCTCGGCGACATCGAGCGCAAATACGAAGCCGGCACAAGCCGCCGAAACGTCGAAGGCAGGACATGTGGCACCCAGGCGCTCAGCAACGGCGCACGCTTCGGCGGGAACGAGATGATCGCCCGTCGTCGTCGAGCAGACGATCAGATCCAGCTGGCTCGCATCGATTCCGGACGTCTGGAGCGCTTGCTCGCTCGCTGCCACGGCAAGGTCGTCAAGTGACTCGGTGGTGCAGACGTGGCGGCTCTTGATCCCCGTGCGGGTAAAAATCCACTCATCCGAGGTATCGAGGAATTCGGACAGCTCGTCGTTGGAAACGCTGCGCTTGGGAAGCGCCGAGCCTGTTCCAAGAATCGTGAAACCCATCACTAACCTCCTTTGAGTTGTTGACGTGTTTACATCGACCAAGAGAGGATAGCGCATTTTTGTCGTTGTTGACGTGTTAACATTAAATTGTCCAAATGCGACAAAGGCTTCACATTGTGTCTACTTCTCGACACCATTGCGTTATTCACTTATTCATTAAGGAGGTAGCAGCCGTTATGGATGCCAAATTAACGATAGTCGACGTAACCGGATCGACCAACGATGACCTGCTCGAGGCAGGAAAACAGGGTGCGCCGCACGGCACGGGACTTGCCGCCCGCGCGCAAACGGCAGGACGTGGCCGACGCGGCCACAAGTGGGATTCAACCGCCGGCAACCTGTTGCTCTCGATTGTCCTGCGTCCACGTGTTGATCCCGCCAAGTACTCTGGTCTTGCCGCCGTCAGCGGCCTAGCGGTGCTCGAGGCACTCGAGGCGCAAGGTCTTGCTAACGAGATCGGCCTCAAATGGCCCAACGACCTCGTCGCGCGAGGGCGCAAACTCGGCGGCATTCTGGTCGAAGCCGCACGCGATAACGAAGGCAAACCTTTCGCCGTCTGCGGCATTGGCGTCAATGTGAACTATGTGCCTTCGGAGGTTCCCGATGGCGGCCTGGCGGCAATTGGCCTCTCAGACCTCAACGAGAATGTTCCCGCCGTCGATGTGCTACTCAAGGAGGTCTATTGCACCGTCGTAAACGCTGTGGACGCGTGGGCAGATCTGCTCGACGCCATGAAAGAAAACACTGGACCGCTCGCGCCCGTCCACGGCGAATATGTCACTCACCTCAATTGGATCGGAGAGCACGTTATCGCCCGTTCCCCTGCCGGTGACGAGCTGGCACGCGGCATCTTTAAAACCGTCGATGCCTTTGGTCGCGCATGTATCGAAACGGAAGGCGGCTTGCGATCCTTCCATTTTGAGGAGGCATCGCTGCGTCCCTTGAGCGAATAGGGCGCTGCAGCCACCTACTCGGCAGCAATGCCCGGCAGTCCAAACCATTATTCAAAACAAAAGAGCCCCGCTACCAACATGGCAGCGGGGCTCTGTAAGCTATGAGCGATATCGCTTAGAGCTTGATGTCGATGTCGACGCCAGCGGGGAGGTCGAGACGCATGAGCGAATCAACGGTGCCCGAGGTGGGGTCGAGGATGTCGATGAGGCGCTTGTGAGTGCGCATCTCGAACTGCTCACGGGAGTCCTTGTTCACGTGCGGCGAGCGGATAACCGTGTACAGGTTGCGCTCGGTGGGCAGGGGGACAGGACCGGAAACGCGAGCGCCGGTCTTCTGAGCGGTCTCGACGATGAGCTTCGCGGACTGATCGACGACCTCGTGATCATAGCCCTTGAGGCGAATGCGGATCTTCTGGGTAGCCAACTTAAACCTCCAAAGAGTGCGAGAGATGTTCTCGCGGATTACGTAACAGGGAGCTCGAACTTAGGCGTTCTTGCTCATGACCTCGTCCACGATGGACTTGGGCGCGGGCTCATAAGAGTCGAACTGCATCGTGTAGGATGCACGGCCCTGGGTCTGGGAGCGAAGGTCGGTAGCGTAACCGAACATCTCGCCCAGCGGCACCTTGGCACGGATGAGCTTGCTGTTCTTGCGATCCTCCATGCCCTCGATCTTGCCGCGGCGACCGGAGAGGTTGCCCATAACGTCGCCCATGTACTGCTCGGGGGTCTCGACCTCGACAGCCATGATCGGCTCGAGCAGCTGCGGGTCGGACTTCTTGAGAGCGTCCTTGATAGCCATGGAACCGGCGATCTTGAAGGCGGCCTCGGAGGAGTCGACCTCGTGGTAAGAACCGTCGAACAGGGTGACCTTGACGTCGAGGACCGGGAAGCCGGCGATAACACCGGTGTTCAGGGCCTCCTGGATGCCCTTGTCGATGGACGGGATGTACTCCTTGGGCACTACGCCGCCGACGATAGCGTTGACGAACTCGTAGCCGAAGCCCTCCTCCATCTTCTCGAGCTTGATGACGGCGTGGCCGTACTGACCGCGACCACCGGACTGACGGACGAACTTGCCCTCAGCCTTCTCGACGTCGTGACCAGCGGTCTCGCGGTAGGCAACCTGGGGCTTACCAACGTTAGCGTCAACCTTGAACTCGCGGAGCAGACGGTCGACGATGATCTCGAGGTGCAGCTCGCCCATGCCGGCGATGATGGTCTGGCCGGTCTCGTGGTTGGTGGACACCTGGAAGGTCGGGTCCTCCTCGGCGAGCTTGGTCAGAGCCAGGGACATCTTGTCCTGCTCGGCCTTGGTCTTGGGCTCGATGGCAACGTCGATAACGGGCTTAGCGAACTCGATCTTCTCGAGGACGATCTCCTTGCCCTCTTCGCACAGGGTGTCACCGGTGGTGGAGTTCTTGAAGCCGACGCAAGCGACGATGTCGCCGGCAGCGGCGTCGTCACGGTCGATACGCTCGGCGGCGTTCATCTCGAGGATGCGGCCGAGACGCTCGCGCTGACCGTTGGAAGCGTTGACAACGTAGGAGCCGGACTCAGCGCGGCCGGAGTAAACGCGGACGTAGGTGAGCTTACCGACGAACGGGTCGGTCATGATCTTGAAGACCAGGCCGGAGAAGGGCTCGTCGAAGGAAGGATGACGCTGGATCTCCTCGCCGGTGTCCGGATCGGTACCGGTGACGGCCTCAACGTCGAGCGGGCTGGGCAGGTAGTCGACGACAGCGTCGAGCAGCTCCTGAACGCCCTTGTTCTTGTAAGCGGAGCCCACGAAGACGAGGTTGAGCTCGTTGGCCAGAACACCCTTGCGCAGAGCAGCCTTGAGCTCCTCGACGGTGAAGTCCTCCTCCATGAGGATCTTCTCCATGAGCTCGTCGTCAAAGCTGGCAGCAGCGTCGAGGAGCTCCTCGCGCTTGGTGGCAGCGATGTCGGCAAACTCAGCCGGGATCTCGTCCATCGGCTCGGGGTAGGTCATGCCCTTCTCGTCGGCCTTGAAGTCCCATGCAGTCATGGTGACCAGGTCGATAACGCCCCAGAAGTTGTCCTCGGCGCCCATCGGGACCTGAGCGGCCACGGCGTTGGCGTCGAGACGATCCTTCATGGTCTCGATAGCGTTGAAGAAGTCAGCGCCCACGCGGTCATACTTGTTGATGAAGGCGATGCGGGGGACGTTGAAGGTAGAAGCCTGACGCCAAACGGTCTCAGACTGGGGCTGAACGCCGGCAACGGCGTCGAAGACGGCGACAGCGCCATCGAGGACGCGCAGGCAGCGCTCGACCTCGGCGGTGAAGTCAACGTGGCCCGGGGTGTCGATGATCTGGATGCGGTAGTCGGTACCGTCCTTCTTCCAGAAGCACGTGGTAGCAGCGGAGGTAATGGTTACGCCGCGCTCCTGCTCCTGTACCATCCAGTCCATGGTGGCAGCGCCCTCATGGACCTCACCGATCTTGTGGGTCTTACCGGTGTAGTAAAGAATACGCTCGGTCGTGGTGGTCTTACCGGCATCGATGTGAGCCATGATGCCGATGTTACGGGTATCGGAAAGCTTGTACTTAGGCTTAGCCATGTTAGTTCCTTACCTTAACTTACCAACGATAGTGAGAGAACGCGCGGTTGGCCTCGGCCATCTTGAAGACGTCCTCACGCTTCTTGACGGAAGCGCCCAGGCCGTTGGAAGCGTCGAGGATCTCGTTGGCGAGACGCTCGGCCATGGTCTTCTCCTTGCGAGCGCGGGAGAAGTTGACGATCCAGCGGATGCCCAGAGCGGTGGAACGACGGGAGTTGACCTCCATCGGGACCTGATAGGTAGCGCCACCGACACGCTTGGGCTTAACCTCGAGCGTGGGCTTGACGTTGTCCATAGCCTTCTTGAAGGTAGCGAGAGCGTCGCCACCCTCGGACTTCTCGGCAACGATCTCGAAAGCGGTGTAAACGATGCGCTCAGCGGTGGCCTTCTTGCCGTCAAGAAGGACCTTGTTGATGAGCTGAGTCACCAGGCGGTTGTTGTAAACGGCGTCAGGCTGAACCTCACGACGATTAGCTGCTGCACGACGCGGCATGTGAAATCTCCTTAAGTGTCTACCGTGCGGCGCTTAGGCGGCACACGGCGAAAGTATCAAAACGTTATCTGGCTTATTTGGCCTTGGGGCGCTTAGCACCGTACTTGGAACGGGCCTGCATACGGTTCTGGACCGGAGCAGCGTCGTAGGCGCCACGGATGACGTGATAACGGACACCAGGGAGGTCACGGACACGACCGCCGCGGACGAGCACGATGGAGTGCTCCTGCAGGTTGTGGCCCTCACCCGGGATGTAAGCAGTAACTTCGATGCCGTTGACAAGGCGAACACGGGCAACCTTACGAAGAGCCGAGTTCGGCTTCTTGGGGCTCGTGGTGAAGACGCGGGTGCACACGCCGCGCTTCTGGGAGTTGTGCTGCAGAGCAGCGTTCTTGGACTTCTTGGGCACGGAACGACGGCCCTGGCGAACCAGCTGGTTAATAGTAGGCAAAGCGTACTCCTTCTCGAATGATTCCAGCTTTCTGTAAAGTGCAACGGCTTGAATCGAGGGGTCAGCATCCCCCTACGAAACACGCAGTTCGATAGGATACGTGGCGTTAGCTGTGCCGTCAACAGACCACGCCGCCGGGCGTATCCCAAAATTGGCATATTTCCGCAAACCCTACACAAAAGGGATCCCCCTCCTGTGCGCATGTCGGATTCCCGGGCCGGGCGGCCTGCGGTTTAAGTTTGCTGCTCTACAGTCCTGGCTCGCACGGAGGCCACATTAAGTGGCCTCCGGCTCGTGCGGAACTCGCGACAAACTTAAACCGCAGGCCGCCCGGTCCGGAAATCCGACATGCTCGTCGAGGCAACGCTACCTGCCAAAAAGGGACAGGTTTATTTTGGTCGGTTTATCTGGGGAAACGTCGCGCTCCAGCGGTAATCTGCTCTCATCTGTCGCATGGAAATCGGCGGCGTTTCCATTTAACGCAAAAGAGGCCGCTTCCCCTAGTAAGAAGCGGCCCCAAATCTTACGAATAGACGATGGTAAAGGGTACTTCTGTTTCGGTCTCTCCTGTTGACGTGCACCTCGTGCCCTCAAGCGTTACTGAGACCACTTGGTCGACATCAATCAACTTCGTTGGCACCCAAATGTTCTCTCCGCTATTGCGTGCCATCGAAACATAGAAATTGTACGCCCCTGCGTCGTCATCTTCGATAATCTGCTCCGATCCATCCTTGTAGCTGACGGTCAGTTTATGATCAACTGCTTCATAGCCCAGATCATCGATGTGCGTCTGGATGGAAAACGGGCTAATCTCAAGAGACGAGTCATCGGAGCTGAGTTCCTTTATATCGACGTGCGCTCCGACGTTAAACTCTGGCGTCGATACCTCGATCACCTTCGCATCCTCACCTTTGCCCTCCGTCCAGCTGATATTCCAGGTGACCGCATGTCCCGAATCTCGCTCGCGATCCCACGAGGCAAAGTACATCGTGCCATTAATGACCGTGTCGCTTGATGTGTCCTTATCAATTGTGCAGCGTGTGTCAGCCCATTCCTCGCCGAAGTTCATGCTGGGCGTGCCGATTCCTTGTTCTTCTTCACCATAGAGAACAAGTTCGCCAGTCTCTGCTGCCGGCTTGTAGTAGTTAACACCATTTGGATTGGATAGCGTAAACGTCACAGCACCGCAGCCGTTTTGGTCGATTGCCATCTCATGGATATCGAGCGTATAGCCGTTACCCTCGACGGACAGATTAACTTTCTGAACTGTGCCCTCCAGGCTTTGGGGCGCGATGCCATCACCGAACTCTCTGGTGTAGGTATATTTAGTTCCCGATGTGCCTCCGTTGGTCCAGGTAATGGAATCCCCGTTGCCGTGGTTTCCCCAAGCTGAGGCAAAATAGCTGGAATTGACAACGGCGTAGGCGACCCCTCCGGTCGCCAGCACTCCGGCAAGGCATCCGATCACGGCAACATACAGAGGCTTCGCGTGACCCTTTCGACGAAGCGGCTTTCCAGCCGCAGCATCAATAACACGGTCGGCAAGATCGCTATCGGCTTGGATGGACTCGAAGGCCTGCTTGATTTGATTGGATTTCACGGTCGCCCTCCTCTAGGATGAATTTGAGCTTCGATCGACCACGAGCTAAACGCGTTCGAACGGTCGCGGCTGGCACATGCAGTAACTCGGCAATCTCTGAGGTCGAAAAGCCCAGATAGTAATAGAGCACGATGGGAACACGGAATCGCTCCGGAAGTCGCATAACGTCTGACAAGACCGCCTTGGTCTCATCCTGCGCCGCCGAAAGCGAATCGGTCAGACTTTCAATATCCTCCACGCGTCTCCACGGCTTTCGAAAGAGAGATTTGCATTCATTGATCGTGACCCGGATAAGCCATCGACGAAGATGCTCCCAGCTTTCAAAATGCGTATCGCTTTTGAGCAACTTAAGAAAGACGTCTTGTGCAACATCGTCGGCATCGGCGCGATCGCGCAGGTACGTCAATGCGATTCGAAACACGACATCCCGGTGATCTTCGACCGCCTGTCTAAAAGCTTGTTCTTCCATAATCACCTCCCGGTGACGTTAATGATTCTTGATGAGGCCCTCACCATAGATACGCTTTGACCGAACGAAATGTTTCAAATTCAAGCATGAATAACCTACCAAAATAAACCTGTCCCTTTTTGGCAGGTTTTCTTCAACAAAAAAGACCCGCTCCCCTGTTGGGAAGCGGGTCTTTGGAAGGACGGTTAACGTACTAGGAAATTACTCCTCGTCGTTGTCCTTGGCCTCTTCGGCGTCGTCGGTGTCCACGAGCTGGTTGAGCAGCTCGTCGAGGGACGCCATGTCCTCGTTGATGGCACCGTTGGCGGGAGCCTTCTTGTCGTCGATCGGGGCGCCCAGGAGCTCCTCGTCGGCGTCGGCGTGATGCGTCGGCGCGGCGGAGGTGCCCAGCAGGATATCGTCCGGACCGTCGGGGCTAAAGACCATCTGCAGCAGCTGCGAGAGGTCTTCCTCGTCGGCAACGTCGTCGTTGTTCTCGAGGATGTAGAGCAGGTCGTGGGCCTCCAGGCCGTCACGGAGCTCCTCGATCGCCTTGGCACCGATGCCATCGATGCGCAGCAGATCCTCCTCGGACTTGCCGACCAGGTCGCCGACCGTCTCGATGCCGACCTCGCTGAACTTGTTGGTCCAGCGCTGCGACACGCCCAGGTCGTCGAACAGGTACAGGCGAGCCTTCTCGGCGGAGATGGTGTGGCCGTTGCGGGTGAACGAACCGTCAGCACCACCGAACTCGTCATAACCGGCCCAGTCGAGCTGCTGCGGGAGCTGTTCGTCCAGGTCCTTGAGCTCCACCGGAGCCCACTCGGGCAGCGACTTGGCGTTGGGCGAAGCCGGACCGTCGATGTCGACATAGCCGTCGGCCGTGCGATACGTCAGCTTGGCGTTGGCGTACGGCTTGAGGCCAGTACCAGCCGGGATCTTCTTACCGACGATGACGTTGGACTTAAGGTCGAGCAGGTGGTCGACCTTGCCCTCGATGGCAGCCTCGGTAAGGACGCCGGCGGTACGGATGAACGAAGCGCTCGACAGCCAGGAGTCGATGTTGGACGCGACCTTGAGCGTACCCAGGATGACGGGCTCGGCCACGGGAGCCTGACCGCCCAGACGGGCAACGCGCTCGACCTCATCGGCGAACTCGTAGCGGTCGACGTACTGACCAAGCAGGTACTTGGAGTCGCCGGGGTTGGTGATCTGAACGCGACGCAGCATCTGACGTGCGAGCACCTCGATGTGCTTGTCGTTCAGGTCGACGCCCTGGCTGGTGTAGACGTCCTTGACGCTCTCGACAAAGGTGTGCATCGTCGACTCGATGTCGGTCAGCTTGCGCAGGTTGCGGAAGTTGACGAAGCCCTTGGTGATCTGGTCGCCGGCGCGAACCTCGCAGCCGTCCTCGATCTCGGGCATAAAGCGCACCGATGCGGGAACGCGACGCTCGTCGAGGACACGGGTGTGATCCTCGGAGTCGGTGAGCGTCAGCACGTACTCGGACTTCTCGGGCTTGATCGAGAGGTGACCGGAGTACGGAGCCAGCTCGGCCTCGCGACCCAGGATCTTCTCGTTGACGTTGCCGACGATATCGAACATACGGCTGACCGTAGGCAGACCCTGCGTAATATCGTCGACGCCAGCGACGCCGCCGGAGTGAATGGTACGCATCGTAAGCTGCGTACCGGGCTCGCCGATGGACTGGGCGGCAATAATGCCGACGGCAGTACCGATGGCGACCGGACGACGGGTGGAAAGATCCCAGCCGTAGCACTTCTGGCACACGCCGTACTTGGAGCGGCAGGTGAGCAGCGCGCGAAGCTTGACCTTCTTAAGGCCCGCATCAACCATCTTCTGGATGTCGGCGACCTTCTCGATGTAGCCGTCCTGCTCAAAGAGCACGGTGCCATCGGGGGCAACGACGTCCTCGATGAAGCAACGGCCGACGAGGTCGGTGTTGAGGTCGGTGGTGCCGGGGATGATGAGGTTGTAGGTAACGCCCTCGTGCGTACCGCAGTCCTCCTCGCGGACGATGACGTCCTGGGCCACGTCGACCAGACGACGGGTCAGGTAACCAGAGTCCGAGGTGTGGGATGCAGTATCGACCAGGCCCTTACGGGCGCCGTAGGTCGAAATGAAGTACTCGAGCGGCAGCAGACCCTCGCGGAAGTTCGCCTTAATGGGAAGGTCGATCGTCTCGCCGGACATGTCTGCCATCAGGCCACGCATGCCGCCGAGCTGACGCAGCTGGGTCTTAGAACCACGGGCGCCGGAGTCGGCCATCATGTAAAGCGGGTTCTCCTCGTCGAACATGTCGAGCATGAGCGCTGCAACCTTATCGGTACAAGCGGTCCACTCGTTAACGACTTCGATGTGGCGCTCCGTCTCGTTGATGAAGCCCTCCTCGAAGTACTCGTTGATCTGGTCGACGTTGGCCTGGGCGCGGTCGAGCAGCTCCTGCTTCTCGGCAGGGATAAGAGCGTCCCACACCGAGATGGTGAGGCCGGCGCGGGTAGCGTAGTGGAAGCCGGAGTACTTGATGGCGTCGAGGATCGGGCCGACCTTGGCCTCGGGGTAACGATCGCAGCAGTCGGCAACCAGCTTGGCCACATCGCCCTTGACCATCTTGTAGTTCATGAACTCATAGTCTTCGGGCAGGCACTGGCGGTTGAAGATGATGCGGCCGATAGAGGTCTCGAAGCGCGCGGTCTTGCTGCCGGTGACGTCGTAGTCGACGAACTCGTTCTTGCCGTTCTTGACGCGGAAGATACGGGTGCCGTCCTCGTTGATGACGTTGGCATCGGCAGCGGACACGCGGACCTGGATCTTGGCCTGCATGTCGACCTCGGAGCGGCAGTCATAGGCGTGCAGCGCGTCGTCGAAGCTCGAGAACACGTGGTTCTCGCCCGGCAGACCCTCGCGAACCTGGGTGAGGTAGTACACACCGATGATCATGTCCTGCGAAGGGATGTTGACCGGCTTGCCGGATGCCGGCGAGCGCAGGTTGTTCGCAGAGAGCATGAGCACGCGGGCCTCGGCCTGAGCCTGGCTGGACAGCGGCACGTGGACAGACATCTGGTCGCCGTCGAAGTCGGCGTTGAAGGGCGAGCAGACCAGCGGATGCAGGTGGATAGCCTTGCCCTCGACCAGCACCGGCTCAAAGGCCTGGATGGACAGGCGGTGCAGGGTCGGTGCACGGTTGAGCAGCACGACGCGGCCGTCGATGACCTCTTCGAGGATGTCCCACACAAAGGTGGCACCGCGGTCGATAGCGCGCTTGGCGCCCTTGATGTTCTCGACCTTGCCAAGCTCGACCAGGCGCTTCATGACGAAGGGCTTGAAGAGCTCCAGCGCCATGGTCTTGGGCAGACCGCACTGGTGCAGCAGCAGCTTGGGGTCGGTAACGATAACCGAACGGCCGGAGTAGTCGACACGCTTACCCAGCAGGTTCTGACGGAAACGACCCTGCTTGCCCTTGAGGGCCTCGGCGAGCGACTTGAGCGGGCGACCGCCACGGCCAGAGACCGGGCGACCACGACGGCCGTTGTCGAACAGGGCGTCCACGGACTCCTGGAGCATGCGCTTCTCGTTATTCACGATAATCGCAGGGGCGTCCAGGTCGAGCAGGCGCTTGAGTCGGTTGTTACGGTTGATCACGCGACGATACAGGTCGTTGAGGTCGGACGCGGCGAAGCGGCCGCCGTCGAGCTGGACCATCGGGCGCAGATCGGGCGGAATGACCGGGATGACATCCAGGATCATGTTCGCGGGGCTGTTGCCGCCCTTCAGGAAGGCGTCAACGACCTCGAGGCGCTTAACGGCCTTCTCGCGCTTCTGCTTCTGGGAGTCCTCGTCGGCGATGATGGCCTTGAGCTTCTCGGCCTCGGAGGGGAGGTCGATGGCAGCGAGCAGGTCGCGGACGGCCTCGGCACCCATGCCACCCTTGAAATACATGGAGTAGTAGCGAGTCATCTCGCGGAACAGCGGCTCATCGGAAATGAGGTCGCGCTCGCTGAGCTTCATGAAGGCGTTGAAGGCGTCCGTGCGGAGCTGCTTCTCGTCCTTGCACTCTTCCTCGATGTCGACGATGCCAGAGGCGATCTCCTCGGGGGTCAGCGGCTCCTCGTCGGAGAACTCGTCAAAGTTCTCGGGGTTGCCCTGCTCCTTGAGGGACTCGATCTGGCGGGCGCACTCGGCATCGATCTCTTCCAGATCGGCGGCGAGCTCCTCGCGCAGGTCGTCAGCGTCAGCCTCGCGAGCCTCGTAGTCGACCTCGGTGATGATGTAGCTGGCAAAGTACAGAACCTTCTCGAGGTCCTTGGACTTGATGTCGAGCATACGGCTCATCGGGAAGCTCGTGGGGCTCTTGAAGTACCAGATGTGGGACACGGGAGCGGCGAGCTCGATGTGGCCCATGCGGTCGCGACGCACCTTGGCCGAGGTGACCTCGACGCCGCAGCGCTCGCAGACGATGCCCTTAAAGCGGATGCCCTTATACTTGCCGCAGGAGCACTCCCAGTCCTTGGCGGGACCGAAGATCTTCTCGCAGAACAGGCCGTCCTTCTCGGGCTTGAGGGTACGGTAATTGATGGTCTCCGGCTTCTTGACCTCACCGTGCGACCAGGAACGGATCTGGTCGGCGGAGGCAAGGGAGATCTTTACCGAGTCAAAATCAGTAGCTTCGAAATCTGCCACAGTCAACTACTCCTTATCAGTGGTCGTGGCGGCGACAGCCTCGGGCGCCTCGGCGGTCTCGGCATCCTGGGCCTCGACGTCGGCGTCAACGCCGGCGAGCGCAGCCAGGTCGTCGAGAGCGGAGGTCTCCTCGGCGGTCACAGGGGCGGAGGCGTCCTCGTCGGCATCGTGCATGGGCTCGATGTCCAGTGCGAGGGAGCGGATCTCCTTGACGAGAACCTTGAAGGACTCGGGGATACCCGGGACAGGAACGTTCTCGCCCTTGACGATGGACTCGTAGGTCTTGACGCGGCCCACGGTATCGTCGGACTTGACGGTCAGGATCTCCTGCAGGACGTTGGAAGCACCGTAAGCGTACAGTGCCCAAACTTCCATCTCGCCGAAGCGCTGGCCGCCGAACTGAGCCTTGCCGCCCAGAGGCTGCTGGGTAACCAGGCTGTAAGGGCCGGTCGAGCGGGCGTGGATCTTGTCGTCGACCATGTGGCCGAGCTTGAGGATGTAGGACGTACCCACGGTAATGGGCTCGCGGAACTCCTCGCCGGTGCGGCCGTCGAACAGACGGGTCTTGCCGCGCTCGTCAAGCTGGGTGACGAACTCGGGACGCATGTGATCGCCAAAGGCAGCGGTGGCCTTGTTGAGCATGTTCTTGTTGGCACGACGGATGACCTCGGCGATCTCGTCCTCCTTGGCGCCGTCGAAGACGGGCGTCGCGGTGAAGAACGGACCGGGGACGTACTTGTCGGAGTCGGCCTGCTCGGTATCCCAACCGCAGGCAGCAGCCCAGCCAAGGTGGCACTCGAGCAGCTGGCCGACGTTCATACGCGAAGGAACGCCCAGCGGGTTGAGGATAACGTCGATCGGGGTACCGTCAGCCATGTAGGGCATGTCCTCGACCGGCAGAACGTTACAAATAACACCCTTGTTGCCGTGGCGGCCGGCGATCTTATCGCCCTGCTGGATCTTACGACGCTGGGCGACGTAGACGCGCACCTGCTCGTTGACGCCGGGGGCCAGGTCGTCGCCGTTCTCGCGGCTAAAGCGGACGACGTCGATGACGCGGCCGTAAGCGCCGTGAGGCATCTTAAGGGAGGTGTCGCGGACGTCGTGGGCCTTGGCACCGAAGATGGCGCGCAGCAGGCGCTCCTCGGCGGTCAGAGCGCTCTCGCCCTTGGGGGTAACCTTGCCGACCAGGATGTCGCCAGGGCCGACCTCGGCGCCGATGCGGATGATGCCGTCCTCGTCGAGGTTGGCGAGCATGTCCTCGGAGAGGTTCGGGATCTCGCGGGTGATCTCCTCGGGGCCGAGCTTGGTGTCGCGGGCGTCGATCTCGTGACGGGTGATGTTGATGGTCGTCAGCAGGTCCTCGGCCACCAGGCGCTCGGACACGACGATACCGTCCTCGTAGTTAAAGCCTTCCCACGGCATGTATGCCACGGTGAGGTTCTGGCCCAGTGCGAGCTCGCCGTGATCGGTCGAGGGACCGTCGGCCAGAGGCTCGCCCTGCTCAACGGTGTCACCGACGCGCACGAGCGGACGGTGGTTGATGCAGGTGGACTGGTTGGAGCGCTGGTACTTGGCCAGGTGATACTCGTCCATGCCGCCGGCATGCTTGACGATGATCTTGGCGGCGTCGGCAAAGATGACCTCGCCGGCGTTCTTGGCCAGGGTGACCTCGCCGGAGTCCAGAGCGGCGCGACGCTCCATGCCGGTACCGACATAGGGAGCGGCGGGGTGAACCAGCGGCACGGCCTGACGCTGCATGTTAGCGCCCATCAGCGTACGCTTGGCGTCGTCGTGCTCCAGGAACGGAATCAGCGTTGCTGCGACGGAGAGCATCTGACGCGGCGAGACGTCCATGTAGTCGACGTCCTCGACAGGCACGTCGGCGGGAGCGCCGAAGGAGCCGTCGAAGTCGCGGGTACGGGCGATCACGGTGTGCGGACGGACGATCTTGCCCTCGGCATCGGTCGTGATGAACTCGTTGGTCTTGGGATCGAGCGGCGTGTTGGCCGGCGCGATGACGTGCTTCTCTTCCTCGTCGGCGGTCATCCAGTCGATCTGATCGGTGGCAACGCCGTTCTCGACGCGGCGGAACGGGGCCTCGATGAAGCCATACTCGTTGACGCGGGCGTAGAGGGCGAGCGAGCCGATCAGGCCGATGTTGGGGCCTTCGGGGGTCTCGATCGGGCACATGCGGCTGTAGTGCGAATTGTGAACGTCGCGGACGGCCGTCGGCACGTTGGTGCGGCGGCTGGAGCCGGACTTGTGGCCGGCAAGACCGCCAGGGCCGAGTGCGGACAGACGGCGCTTGTGGGTCAGACCGGTCAGGGGGTTCGCCTGGTCCATGAACTGCGAGAGCTGCGAGGAACCGAAGAACTCCTTGATGGAGGCCACGATCGGGCGGATGTTGATGAGCGACTGCGGGGTGATCTCGTCGATGTCCTGGGAGCTCATGCGCTCACGGACGACGCGCTCCATACGGCTCATGCCGATACGGAACTGGTTGGCGACGAGCTCGCCGACGGTACGGATGCGGCGGTTGCCGAAGTGGTCGATGTCGTCGACCTTGAAGCCCTGCTCGCCGGCAGCGAGGGACAGCAGGTAGCGCAGCGTCGCGACGATATCCTCGTCGGTGAGCACCGTGACCTCTTCCTCGGTGGTGAGGTTGAGCTTCTTGTTGACCTTGTAACGACCGACGCGGGCCAGATCGTAGCGCTGCGGGTTAAAGAGCAGACCCTCGAGCAGGCTGCGGGAAGCGTCCACGGTGGGAGGCTCGCCCGGGCGCAGGCGACGGTAGATCTCGATGAGGGCGTCCTCGCGGGTGAGGGCGGTGTCGCGCTCCAGGGTGCGCTTGATCACATCGGAGCTGCCGAGCAGCTCGATGATGTCGTCGTTGGTGACGGCGATGCCAAGGGCGCGCAGGAACATCGTGGCGCTCTGCTTGCGCTTACGGTCGATGGAGACCATGAGCTGGTCGCGCTTGTCGACCTCAAACTCAAGCCAGGCACCGCGGGACGGGATGATCTGGGCTTTGTAGATCTGCTTGCCCGAATCCATCTCGGAGCTGTAGTACACGCCCGGGGAGCGGACGAGCTGCGAGACGACGATACGCTCGGTACCGTTGATGATGAAGGTGCCCTGATCGGTCATCATGGGGAAGTCGCCCATGAAGACGAGCTGCTCCTTGATCTCGCCGGTCTCCTTGTTGGTGAGACGGACGTCGGTCAGAAGTGGAGCCTGATAGGTCATATCCTTCTCGCGGCACTCCTCGACGGTGTGCGCGGGGTCGCCGAACTGATGCTCGCCGAAGGTAACCTCGAGAACATGGTTCTGGCTCTGGATGGGGCTGGATTCCTTGAACGCCTCACGAAGCCCCTCGTCCTTAAAACGCTCAAAGGATTCCCTTTGAACAGAGATAAGGTTGGGGAGCTCCATGGCCTCCGGGATTTTCCCGAAGCTGACGCGCTTGCGCTCAGTGGCAGTGTATGCGTAGGTCACCAGGTTTTTCCTCCTTCACGGAAATGCTCGGTGGGTTGGCGAGGCATAGCTTCGCCAGTTATCGCAACCTAATAGTTTATCAGGTACCGACCGTTGGGCAAGAAAAGCCTTGACGCGATTGAGTTTTTGGAGTAGCAAAGTTTTTCGACAGAAAAGGTGCAGGTAGATAGGTGTGCATCGAACATCTGTTCATATATTTTCTGTGAACAGAGAGCCGGCAATCGCAGCTCTTATAAAAAACGGGCGCGAACCGAAGTCCGCGCCCGTAAATGTCGATGCCCGAAGGCTTACTTGCGCATCAATCCGCCGCGCTCGTCGATAGCGTCCCAGAAGGCATCGGCAAAGCGGGGGTCGCTTGCAGCCATGAGGGCGTTGGTGGCCATCCAACCAGAGGGAGTGCCGGTGTCGTAGCCCGACAGCGGGTCGATGACGACGGCGTACATGGCCTCGCGGTCGAGCGAACGGGCCATGGCGTCGGTGAGCTGGATCTCGCCGCCCTTGCCGGCCTGCTGATCTGCCAGCAAGTCCATGACCAGCGGGCTCAGCAGGTAGCGACCGACGATGTACAGGTTGGACGGAGCCGCCTCGGGAGCGGGCTTCTCGACCAGACCGCCGATGCGCCAGACAGCGCCCGGCTCGGCATCGGCAACGCCCTCGGCGCCCTCGAGCGAACCGACGCGCTCGCCGGCGATAACGCCGTAGCGGCTGACTTCCTCGGGCGAGCAAGCAGCGACGGCGATAACCGAAGCGCCACCGTGCTCCTTGGAAACGGCGAGCATCTTGTCGCAGATATCGCGGTTAGGCACAACGTAGTCGCCCAGAAGAACCAGGAAGTTCTCCCCTGCCACGGCGTCGGCAGCAGAGCGAATAGCATGGCCGAGGCCCTTGGGCTCGTACTGATAACGGAAGTCGACCGGCATACCGCCAGCGTGGGCGACGGCATCGGCATAGGCGTTCTTGCCGCGCTCGCGCAGCAGGTTCTCGAGCGAACGGTCGGGCTGGAAGTAGTTCAGTAGCTCGGGCTTACCGGGAGAAGTAACGATGATGGCATCGTCGACCTCCTCGGGCTCGAGCGCCTCCTCGACGACGTACTGAATGACGGGCTTGTCGAGCACCGGCAGCATCTCTTTGGGCGTGCACTTGGTGCCAGGCAGAAAACGCGTGCCAAGACCGGCGGCGGGGATGATTGCCTTCATGTTATTCAAAGATCCTTTCGCAGGCGCAAAAGCGCCCCATGCGTGCGGCACACAGCCGCAGACCAAATTGCGATACCCAAGCATCTTACCGCTGGAACTATATGTCGCTACAAGGCAGAGACAATTCTTCAGCAGGTCAACGCAAATTATTGCTCGAATGGTGCAATTTTATTGCCCAACGGCAGGGCACCCGATACGACGCAAATCACAGAACATGGCAGTTTGAGCAACCGATGCCGAGGAACCGAAAAATAAAAAAGACGGGGCTCGCAATGCGAACCCCGTCTGCAAAGGAATCTGGCGAGAAAGCCTGATTACTTGAGGGTGACAGCAGCGCCAGCAGCCTCGAGCTTCTCCTTGGCAGCCTCGGCGTCCTCCTTCTTGGCACCCTCGAGAACAGCCTTGGGAGCGCCCTCGACGACCTCCTTGGCCTCCTTCAGGCCAAGGTTGGTGAGCTCACGGACGGCCTTGATGACCTGGATCTTGTTGTCGCCGAAGCCCTCGAGCACGACGTCAAACTCGGTCTTCTCCTCGGCCTCAGCAGCGCCAGCAGCGGGAGCGGCGACAACAGCGGCAGGAGCAGCGGCGGAAACGCCGAAGGTGTCCTCGATAGCCTTGACGAGCTCGGAAGCCTCGAGAAGGGTCATTTCCTTAAGAGCATCGATGATCTCATCGGTGGTAAGCTTAGCCATTTCTAAGTCCTTTCGGTTTCCGTGCGGATGCACGGAGATCAGTTAAAACACGGCGCGAATGCGCCAGGGGTGCGGCGTTGCCGCCGCGGGTGAAAACAGCAACTAGGCTGCCTTCTGCTCGGAGACCTGCTGGATCGAACGAGCGAGACCAGAGGAAACGCCGTTGACGCAGACAGCGATGTCGCGAGCGAAACCGGAGATGAGACCGGCGATCTGGCCGAGAAGCTGATCCTTGGTGGGCAGCTCGGCGATAGCCTTAACATCATCAGCGGAAACGGCCTTGCCGTCGGAGATACCGCCCTTGATCTCAAGGACACCCTTGGACTTAGCGGAGAAGTCCTTAAGGGTCTTAGCGGCCTCGACCGGCTCGGTCTCGTAGAACACATAAGCGACGGGGCCGGCGAGGATCTCGTCGAGCTCGGGCTGCTCCTGGTTCTTGAGAGCGATCTTGACCAGGTTGTTCTTGTAGACCTTCATCTCGGCGCCGCACTCGCGAAGCTGATGACGCAGCTCCTGAGCCTGCTTAACCGTCAGACCGTTGTAGTTGACGACGAACAGACCGGCGTTCTCGGCGATACGGGACTCGATCTCTGCAACCTTGTCGATTTTGTACTGCTGGGGCATGAATTACACCTCCTCGAATTCTTTCCGGGCACGGTCCGCCACAAGGACGTGACGGGGGCATGTCCAAAAAGAAAGCCCCCGCGCTGCATGAGCGACGGGGGCGAGAAGACATATCTACTCGACCACCTCGGCTGGCGGGATATCCCATTAAGCTCGCGGGCGATGCCCGTTTGCACCGGCTGTCTCTGGCAGCGGATTCGTGCGTGAACCGAAAGTATTATGGCGGGGACCCCGGCGTCGGTCAACGGAAAACCGGGCTGCACACAATTCCACCATCCGGCCGCGCCGCCGAAGGCCAGGCGCAAGGTTTTCGCTCGGTCAGGTCCTGGGCTCGCACGAAGAGCACATTAAGTGCTCTTCGGCTCGTGCGGAATCTACGAAAACCTTGCGCCTGGCCTTCGGCGGCGCGGCCTGCGGGGACTTTGGGGCAGCCC